>Ga0207754_100029_pt1 | contig 170278 bp, 182 predicted proteins | sample A23E1SouthBayCA_FD_187728 | JGI IMG/M metagenome (GOLD analysis project Ga0207754, IMG submission 187728) | Aerobic enrichment media microbial communities from Eden Landing Ponds, California, USA - A23 E1 (SPAdes) | ecosystem: Environmental > Aquatic > Marine > Unclassified | place: Emeryville... | reverse complement strand
AGCGGTGAGGCTACACCCGTACCCATCCCGAACACGGAAGTTAAGCTCACCTGCGTATTGGGTAGTACTGGAGTGCGCGAGCCTCTGGGAACACCGATTCGCCGCCTCGCTATTCATACTGTGCGGAGAGTCACGGACTGACTCTCCTCACTCGTTCATTCATTTCGTCAGTCAGTCGGTCAGCCATTGGTGTAGCAAGTGGCCGAGAGCTACAGCGCTCTCGGCGCTCTCGTGGCTACTCGTACTCGATACGGGGACGTATCGCTCGGTCGTGTTCGGGACGGCGACGAGTCGTGGTTGATTCGACGTGATCTTGATCGGGGTGAACGTCTCCTCGCCATCTTCCCCGCGAGAGAGCGAGAAATTGGAGATGAAGCGGAAACGGGTGTGGAGGGGTCGAACGCGAGTGGCGTCAACGTGAGGAGAACCGACTCCTCGAAGTGCGCTCGGGGCGCGTTGCGCTCGTCGTCCACCAAGTCGTCGCAGTTGATGACTTCGACGCCCGCGTCGACGAGCTCGGGGCGCAGCCCGATCACCCAGTAGTCGGACTGGCGCTCGAAGATCGGACGAGCAGTCTCGAGGACTGCCTTCCACTGTTCTTCGGGGGTGAGACCGTCCGGCGTCGTCTCGGTTACACCCGCGGTCATCTGTTATTCGAGGCCGCCGACGCGCGCCGTGAAGAATTAGAATATAGGGGTATAACCATATTCCTCTCTGATTCTCTGTACACTAGTGGACGGTTAGCCGGAAGCGGCTGAAGCGCGTCGGCCCCCGATTTTTTGACCGCGTTCCCGGTATGTCTTCGCGATGACGCCCTCCGAAATCGTGATACGCCTTCTCGCCGGGGTCGGTCTCATCCTGGCGAATGGGTTCTTTGTGGCAATCGAGTTCGGATTGACGCGCGCCCGCCAGTTCAGCGAGTCGGAGTTCGTCGGGGGGAATCCCGCTCTCGAACGCGCGTGGGAGATGACGAACGACCTTGAAGTCTACCTGACGACCTGTCAGGTCGGGATCACCGGCTCCAGTATCGCGGTCGGGATCGTCGCCGAACCCGCGCTCGCCGCGCTCTTCGAACCGTACGTCGCGGGGACGGCGCTCGCGTCGGTTGGTGCCGGGGCGATCCTCGCCTTCGCGATCATCAATCTCCTCCACCTCACACACGGCGAGCAGACGCCGACCTACCTCGGCGTCGAGCGCTCGCGCACCGTCTGTCGCTACGGCGCGACGCCGCTCTACTGGTTCAACAGGCTCATCTCACCGCTCATTACGCTCGGTGACTCGATCGCCAAGGGAACGCTACGGCTCTTCGGTGTCGAAATGACGGGCGCGTGGCTCGAAACGGAGGAGGACGTCTTGGAGTCGCGGGCGGACCTCCGCAATCGCCTCGACTCGCTTCTCACCCGAGGGGAGCTCCCCGAGGAGCGTCGCGAGGAGGTGATGAACGCACTCGACGCGGACGAACTCGAGATCAGCGAGATCATGGTGCCCGCGGAGCAGATCGTGGCGATCTCGGTGTCGGCGGACGTAGAGGAGAACCTCGAGCGAATCCGCAGTAGCCCGCACACGCGCTTCCCACTCGTCGGCGATGACCTCACGGACTTCCACGGGATCGTCTACTCGCCGTCGATCATCGACCATTACGAGGGGCTGAAGGCGGGGACGACGTCGTTCGAAGAGATCGCGGCACCGCCGATGACGCTCGCCGCCGACACGAGCGTCAGTGACGCGTTCGATCAGTTCCAAGCCGAGGATCAGGAAATCGCACTCGTCCTCCGGGGCGGGAACGTCGTCGGCCTCCTCACCGCTACGGACGCGCTCGAAACCGTGATGGGGAATTTGGAGGATCCGCTCGACTGATCCGTTCCCCGTGCCGTGTCCCTGCTCGGCGTGCTACGCGTCGACGACGATCTCGAAACGGGCGCCGCCGTCCACGCTCTCCCGCACGTCGACCGACCAGCCGTGCCCGTCGACGATCCGCTCGACGATCGCCAGCCCGAAGCCACTCCCGGTCTTCGCGGTCGTGTAGCCCTTCTCGAAGATCCGTTCGCGTTCGGCCGCGGGGATACCGGGGCCGTCGTCGGCGATGTAGACGCCGTGGCCGTCCGCGAGGACACCGGCGGTGATCGTCACGTCGCTCGGGCCGTGCTCGACGGCGTTTCGAATCAGGTTCTCGAAGGCCTCCATCACTCGCGCGGTGTCGCATTCGAGGCCGGTGCTTCCCGTGACGTCGAGTGAACTCCCGGGCGCGTGGACGTTCTCGTAGCTCCCGGTGACGAGTTCGGCGAACTCGACGCGGGATCGATCGCCGATCAGTTCGCCCTCGCGGGCGCGTTCGAGCAGGTCCTCGATCAGCGCGTCCATGCGATCGAGCGCGGTGAGCGCCGTCCCCAAGCGCTCGTGGTCGTACTCGCTCGCCACGAGGCGGACGTTCCCGTCCGCGACGTTCAACGGATTCCGGAGGTCGTGGGCGACGGTCCCCGCGAACTCCTCCAGTTGATCGACCTTCTCGACGAGTTCGCGCTGATACACTTTCCGGTCGGTGACGTCGCGCGAGAGGCCGACGATCGACGTGACGGCCCCGGCGTCGTCCCTGATCGGGCGACATCGGGATTCGACCCAGAGTTGCACGGCGTCCGACTTGTCGACGCGGTACTCGACGACCTGCGGTTCACCGGCGGACGCGCCCTCCATCGCCACCGTCACGCGCTCGACGTCGTCCTCGTGGACCCGATCCAGAAATGACGTCGGATCCTCGCGCAGGGTTTCGACCGACTGGCCGAACAGCGCCTCGTGTCTGTCGTTGATGAACCGGAGCTCGCTCCAGTCGGCGGAGAACACCCACAGCGCTTGCTCCGTGACGGAGACGATCTCGCGGAGTCGTCGATCCGTCCGCTCGGCTCGGCGCTGCGTGCGGCGGTGATCGACGTACGTGACGATTTTTCGCGCGAGCAGCGGTGCTTGGTTTCCCACGGCTTCTTGGATGACGTAGTCGGTGACGCCAGCCTCGATACTCTCGCTGGCGACCGTCTCGTCGCCGGTCTCGGTAAAGAGCAGGAAGGGTAAGTCCGGGTACTCATCGCGGACGTCGCGCAAGAACGCGACGCCGTTCGACGCCTCGAGGTGGTAGTCCGAGAGGACGCAGTCGATCGGCGCGTCGTCGAGGATCTCCCGTCCGCGGGCCACGGTTCCGGTGGTGACGATGTCCAGTCGCGGTTCCTCGTTGCGTAACTGGGTACTGAGCAGTTCTAGAAGCTGCGGATCGTCGTTCACGTACAGGACAGTGATCCGATCCTCGTCCCCCATACTCATCCCTTCGGGGAAAGCGAGGATAACGGTTCCCCATGCGGCGTAACACGAGCGCCGACAGCGAGGGTGGGTGATCCCCGTGCGGGGTCGATCGCCGAATCCACCTCAGCCGTCGACGTCCACCACCTCGGCGTCTGGTGCGTTCCGCTTGACGCTCTCGATCCCTTGCGTCGCCTTCTGCCGGGAAGCGTACCCCTCGCCGGAATCGGCGATGACGTTCCCGTTGTCATGCACGAGACGCCAGCGCCACTCCGCCGCCGCGTCCGTGTACACCTCGAAGGTCGCGTTGCTCATCGGTAACACGTACCGATTCAGTCGACAAAACCGTTCGGGGTACGACCACCACGCGTCGCCGCGGTACGCAGCCTCTCCTCCGGCGGTTCGGACACGTGAACGACCGAATCCATTATGTGTTTTTAGGACAGCCTAAAATATATGCGTGGAGACGTCACGGAGCGCGGGTCAACGTGGTGTGGATACATCTCGCACGGTGCGGCGTTTGTGGGCACCGTGCTCGACGAGCGACAGCGAACCGTCCGCGACTACCCCGTCCGGCAGAGATGATGGGGCGGCGACGCCGGAACGGGCGACTCTGGGCCGCGCTCTTCTGCCGACTGTTCGGGGGCGGGGAGTGCGACAACGATCCTCGGACGGCGGCCTCAGGTGGTGACGAGTGACGGCGGCTGAGGGCGCCACGGCGCGCGGAGAGCGGACGGGCCCGGTGGACGCATACACGTGACAGTCTCAACGCGGTATCTGCTGGCAGTGTACGAACTCGCAGAGTCGGGCGACGAGCGCGTTTCGACGACCACGATTTCCGACGCCGTCGATCGCTCCCGGCCGACGACGACGGAGGCGATCCAGCGCCTCGACGACCACGGCTTGGTCGACTACGAGGCGTATCAGGGCGTTCGGCTCACTGACGACGGCCGCGAGCGGGCGTCGTCGCTCCACGAGGAGTACGAAGTCCTCAGCAGGTTCTTCGACGACGTGTTGGGCGTTGAGGCCGCGAGTGAGGAGGCGGCCGACCTGGTGGGTGTCGTCAGTCCCACCGTCCTCGGGCGCCTCGACGAAACCGTGATCGCGCCCGTCGCGGACCGTACGGACGCCGACGATGCGGCGCAGTCGTCCGAGTGACCGACGGGACGACCGAGCCGTTCACGGCTGCGGATATCGCCGGGCCTGCTCTCAGACGTCGCGCCACGTCACCCGCGTGTCGAGGACGTATCGATAGATGCCGCTCACGAGGATGGCGACGACGTTCGCCCACAGGTAGGGGACACCGTAGAGCTCGACGAGCGCGGCGAGGACGCCCAGCTGGATCGGGATCGCCGTCCCCCGGATGACGTTCGTGGTGAGGAGACCGCGTGCGTACTCGCGCAGCGTGGTGTGGCGGTGTTCGCGGAACGTCCAGGCGTTGTTCAGGACGTACGTGAGGAGGATCGTGCACTCGATGGCGATGGTCGCGCCGATGAGGTAGTGCCACCTGAGGACGTCGACGAGTAGCCAGAGCAACACCAACTGGACGCCCGCGGCGAACGTGCCGACGGCGACGAATCGCCGGAGGCGGACGGCGCGTGGGCTCTGCGTGAGCGCGCGGAGAAGCGCACGCATCTACCGGTAGCCGAGAGCTTCGAGGTGTGCTTCGAGGTCCGTACTGGCGTCGTCATCGTCGCCGTCGGCGGCCCTCGCGGCAGTCGCCTCGCGGAGCAATGCGGCGTGGTCGTCGACGGCGGGGGCGAGTCGATCGATCGCGTCGGCGGCCTCCGGAGTCGGGTCGTCGTGCAGGTCGTCCCGTTCTGCGGAATCCGTCGGCCGGTGGTAGAGTTCCGCGGTGTCGGCGTCGACGTTCCGGATGTACGTCCACTCCCGGTCGCGCGCGCTCACGAGCAGTTCGCCGTCGTCAAGCGAGCGCGGGATCGGTTGGCTCGTGACCTCTTCGCCCCGGACGGCGACGGAGATGACGGGGTCTGCGCGGGGTGACTCACCGTTGACGATCGTCGGGACGAGGGAGTCGCCGGTCCACGCGGGGTCGGGGTCGGCGTCGAGGAGGTCCGCGACGGTCGGCGGGATCGCGTCGAGACCGACGTGTTCGGCGACACGCCCGCCGCTGACGCCGGGGACGTCGACGATGAGCGGGACGTGGACGAGTTCGTCGTAGAGTTTCGGATAGTGGGCGAGGTGGCCGTGCTCTTGGAACTCCTCACCGTGATCCCCGACGACGACGATGGCGGTGTCGTCGTAGTGGCCGGTCGCCGCGAGCGTCTCACGCAGGCGGCCGATGCTGGCGTCGACCTGCCGGGCCGCGGCCTGATAGAGCGTGCGGAGTTCCGCGAGGGTGCGTTCGTCGACGTCCAGGCCGAGGCCGGTGCGGACGTGTGCGTGGAGCATTCGGTGCGTTCCGACGCGGTCGCCGGACACCTCGCGGATGTATCGCGGGGCGGGGACGTAGGGCGTGTGGGTGTCCATATAGTGGACCCAACAGAAGAAGGGGCCGTCGGCATCCGCGATGAACGACGTCGCGGCGTCCTCGACGGCGAAGAGACGCGAGGCGTCGAGGAACGGCCGGTCGTCGGCGTCACCGCCGACCCATGCGCGGAGACGACGGAGAGGCGACGTGGCGAGTTGAAGCCACGCCTCGACGGTCGGATGGGTGGCGAGATAGCGGCCGTATCGCCCGCTCCCGACGTCGGTGACGAACGCGTCGAACTCGTCGAAACCGTCGTCGTACCCCCAGTGTTCGGTGAGGAAGCCGTTCGCGGCGTTGAAGCCACCCGTGGCGACTCCCTCGTCGGCGAGCGTCGTGGCGAGTGTCGGCGACTCGGTGACGCCGATCGACCCGGTATCGGCGAAGACGGGCCGCGAGGCGAGGAGCGACGGGAAAGAGAATGGCGTCCAGTTGCCGGTGGCGAACGCGCGCTCGAAGACGGTACCGTGGGCGGCGAGATAGTCGAGTACCGGCGTGTGTCGTCGGTCGTCGTACGGGCCGATCGCGTCGGCGCGCAGCGAATCGACGGTGACGAGGAGGACGTTCGAGATGGGCATAGTCGACGGTCGAACGGCGGCGTCCGAATCGAGGCGCACGCCTCGAACGCCGCTCGCGTAATACCTCCGACTACTCGATAAGCGACTTTATACTGTCCGGTTTTTCGTGCCCGCCGCTCGCGGCGACGGCGCGACGCTGCTCGTCGCGGACGCACACCGTTCGGTTACGTGGACGTGGTTACGGTACTCGTGGGGAGATCGGGACGGTCGCGGAGACGGGCCGCTCTCAGAGGTCCGCGACGTCCTCGATGGCGTCGGTCAGCGCCCGGATGCTCTCGACGTCGTGTTCGCCCATGTGGCCGATACGGAACGTCTCCTCGCCGAGCGCGGAGCCGTAGCCATTCGAGAAGACGTAGTCGTACTCCTCGGATACCGCGTCGATGGTCGCAGCGACGTCGATGTCAGCCGTGTTCTCGATGCAGGAGACGGTCTGGGACTCGTAGCCCGACTCGGGGAAGACGTCGAAGTGCTCCATCGCCCACTCGCGGGTGTACTCGGCCATCTCGCGGTGTCGCTCGCTGCGGGCCTCGTGGCCCTCGTCGAGCATGTGTTTCATCTGCTTGCGGTAGGCGAGCATCACGGGGATGGCGGGCGTCGAGTGCGTCTGGCCCTTCCGGTCGTAGTAGTCGAGCGCGCGCTGGAAGCCACCGTACCACGACGCTTCCTCTTTCTCCAGTTCGCGCTCGTAGGCCGCGTCGCTGACGACGCAGACCGCGAGGCCCGGCGGCATGGCGAAGGCCTTCTGCGTCGAGGCGAAGATGACGTCGATGCCGTGTTCGTCGATATCGACGTAATCGCCGCCCAGCGCGGAGACGGCGTCGACGACGAAGTATGTGTCCGGGTACTCCTGGAGGACGTCGCCGATCTCCTCGATCGGGTTGCGCACGCCCGTCGAGGACTCGTTCATCACGCAGGTGACGACGTCGTAGTGTTTGTCCGTCGATTCGAGGTGCGAGCGGATGTCTTCGGGCTTGATCGCCTCGCCCCACTCGTACTCCAGTCGGTCGACGTTCTTCCCGAGTCGCTCGGCGACGTTCGCGTGGCGCTCGCTGAACGACCCGCAGGTCGGCACGAGGATGTTCTCGTCGACGAGATTGAGCGTCGAGGCCTCCCAGAACTCGGTGCCGGAGGCCGTGAGGACGATGACCTCGTTGTCCGTGCCGAGGAACTCCTTCGTGTCCTCGACGACAGTCGTGTAGAGGTCGGTCATGCGGTCCATCCGGTGACCGAACATCGGTTGTGCCATCTCGTCGATGACGTCCTCGCGGACTTCGGTCGGGCCGGGGATGTACAGCGTCTTGTCGGGATAGTCGCCCGTGTATTCACGTTTCTCGGTCACGAGATCCACCTAGTGACGGCAACTCCGGTGGCCCGGAGTATGGTAGTTGTGATTGGATCGCGCGCGTTCGCGGCGCGGATAGTGAACACGCTCAATAGCCGGCGGGCCGACGTGACCGTATGGCCCTCGCGGACGTCCTCCTCGCCCCGATGGGGTTGCTGGCACTACTGGCCCTCCTGCCGGTCGTCGTCCTCTACCTCATCAAACCCGATCCCGCCGAGCGCGACCTCCCGACGCTACGCTTTCTCGCCGCGGGTGAGCGCGACGCGGAGACGCGAGCGCGCTTCGAGCGTCTGCGCCGCAACCTCCTCCTCCTCATCCAACTACTCGCGCTCGTCGCGATCGCGGTGGCGCTCGCCGCGCCGTACGTCACCGTCCCCGCGAACGCGACCGTCGAGCAGACCGTGCTCGTCGTCGACGGAAGCGCGAGCATGGCGACCCAGACGGACGGGTCGACGCGCTTCGCCCGTGCGGTCGAGGCCGCCCGCGCCGACGTCACGGGAACGACGTCGCTCGTCGTCGCCGGCGGCGAGAGTCGCGTCATCCTCCGGCGCGGCGGGTCGACAGCCGCACGCCGGAGCCTCGAGGATCTCCGTGTTACGGACGCCCCCGGCGATCTCCGAAGCGCGGTCTCGCAGGCGGCGGCGATCGCGGACGCCGACACCCGACTGGTAGTCTACAGCGACTTCGCGGACGACTCGGGATGGGCGGACGCGGTCGAGTCGGCGCGGGCGCGCGGACTCGCGGTCGACCTCCGGCAGTTCGGCGGCGGCGGCGACACGAACGTCGGCATCGTCGGGCGCACCTTCTCGGGGCGGAACGTCACGGTGTCCGTGAAGAGCGACGCAGAGACGACCGTCCAGCGCACGCTGACGCTCGGCGACCAGCGCCGGACGCTGACGCTCGCGCCTGGCGACGTGCGGAGCGCGACGTTCACCGTCCCGGGCGGCGGCGGGACGGTCGCGCTGACGCCGGGCGACTCCTTCCCGACCGACGACGCCGTGCCGATCGCCGCGCCCTCGGATCCGACGATCGATGTCCTCCTGGTGACGAACGACGAGGACGAGTATCTGACGACGGCGTTCTCGGTCAACGACCAAGTGGCACTGACGGTCGAGCGGCCGCCGACGGCGATCGAGGGCACCTACGACGTCGTGATCTACGGCGGTCTCCAGCCTTCGCGTCTGCTCGAGGGGAACGTCCAGGTGGGGCGGGAGACGCTCGCGAGCGGCGGCGGCGTCGTGGTCCGTGCGCAGTCGGCCGACATGCCGGTCGAGAAGTACGGTGACCTGCTCCTCCTCGCGCCGAACGGGACGGGGCGGAACCCGACGCTCGCGCCGACCGCCGAGAGCGAGCTGACGCGCGGTCTCTCCTTCCCGCCGCCCGAGCGCTATCTAACTGGCGGCCTCCGCGAGGGGCGGGTGATCGTGGCGACGAGCGACGGCACGCCGCTCGTGGCGACCGCCGAGCGCGGTCCGGGACGAATCCTCTATGACGGCTACCTGTCCGACGGCTCGTCGTTCAAGTACGACTACGAATACCCCGTGTTCTGGAAGCGCGCGATCGCGCACCTCGCGGGCCGCGAGAGCCTCGCCGCGTCGAATCGCGAGACGGGGACGCGACTCGCCTTCGAGACGCCGACCGCAGTCGAGACGCCGACGGGGATAGTGAACGCGACGAGCGTACGCCTCGATCAGGCGGGCTACTACGCCGTCGGCGACCGACGCTACAGCGCGGCGCTGACGAGCGAGTCGGAGTCCGCCGTGGCGACGACACCGCTCGACGCGCGGCGCGGTGACGACGCCGCGCCGCCGACACATACCGATCGCAGTCCTGTCCCGCGGCCGCTCACGGGGTACGTCGCGCTCGCCGCGCTCCTCGTCTGTCTCGGTGAGCTCGCCTACCTCCGGCGGGAGGGCGACCTGTGAGCGCCGCCACGGCCGCCGTCGCCGGCGTCACCGTCGGATTGGCGACGCCGCTCGCGCTCCTCGTCGTACCGGTCGCGCTCGTCGTGCTCTGGGGGCTCATCTCCTACCGGGCGGACGGCACGGCGTCGCGGCGGAGTCGCCTCGCGCTGGTGGCCTCCCGGACCGTGATCGTCGTCCTCCTCGTCGGCGCGGCGGCCGGCCCGTACACCGTGGCGAGCGCGGAGACGCCGGGCGACCCGCACGTGACGCTGCTGACCGATCGCTCCGACAGTATGAACGTCACGGAACCCGTGGACGGACTCACGGATGCGATCGAACGGGAGGGCGTGCCGGTGACGACCGCGACGGTCGGTGAGGGCACCCGCTCGCGGATCGGTGACGGGATCGCCGCGAACCTCCAGTCGAACGGCAGCGTCGTGGTCGTCTCCGACGGGCAGGTGACGGGCGGGCGGAGCCTCGCCGCCACGACCGAACTCGCCCGCTCGCTGAACGCGACGATCAGCGCCGTCGACGTCACGCCGACGCGCACGGAGCGCCACGTCCGGGTGAACGGCCCGGCGAAGACGAGCATCGGCGTCGAGAACAGCTTCCTCGTCAGAGTCAATGGCGTCGAGACTGGCGGTGACGTCACGCTCCACGTCACGGTCGACGACACGGAAGTCCTCTCGCGGACGCTCGACGGCACCGGCGACGTCTCGTTCTCACACACCTTCGAGACGACGGGCTCGCACCGCGTCACGGCGACGATCGAGAGCGACGACGCCTACGACGTCAACGACGTCGCCCGACGCTCGGTGACCGTCGTCGAGCGCCCTCGCGTGCTCTACGTCTCGCGGGGCGACTACCCGCTCAAGAGCTACCTCGGGACGCTCTACGACGTCCAGACGGCCTCGTCGGTACCGTCGAACCTCGATCCCTACTACGCCGTCGTGGTACAGAACCTCGCGGCGGGTGACCTAGGGAACACGGAGGCGCTCCAGCGCTTCGTCATCGACGGCGGCGGCCTCGTCGTCGCCGGCGGCGACCGCGCGTTCGAACACGGCGACTACGCGCAAAGCGCGTTCGGATCGATGCTCCCCGTGACGGCCGGAACGGCCGGTGGGTCGAGCGCGAACGTCGTGCTCGCCGTCGACGTCTCAGGGAGCGCGCAGGGCGGCCTCGGCACCCAGAAGGCCATCGCGCTCGACGTCCTCTCGCAGCTCGGCGACGGGAACAGCGTCGGCGTCGTCGCGTTCAACAGTCAGGCGTACCAGATCGCGGACCTCCGGCCGCTCGGGGAGAGCCGCGCGGAGACGGCGACGCTGATCCGCCGGCTCACCGCGGGCGGCGCGACGGACATCGCCGCGGGACTGCGCGGTGCGAACGAGCTACTGGGTACGGAGCGCGGCACCGTCATTCTCGTGAGTGACGGGGTCGCCAACCGCGAGGCGGCGGTGCGTGCGGCCTCGGAGCTCGGCTCCGCGGGCACGCGCGTCATCAGCGTCGGGGTCGGGGAGTCGACGGACGAGGGCACGCTCCGCGGGATCGCGGACGCCTCCGGCGGGACGTACTATCGGGCCGACGAGACGAACCGGCTCAGCCTCCGGTTCGGCGACGCCACCCGCCGGTACCGCGGATCGGGGTTGACGGTCGTCGATCCGAACTCGTTCGTCACCGCGGGCGTCACGCTTCGCTCGAACCCCGGGCAGGCGAACGCCGTCTCGGTCAAGCCCGGCGCGGACTACCTCGTCGCAACGGGGGACGGCACGCCCGCCGTCGCGGCGTGGCAATACGGCCTCGGGCGCGTGCTCACGATCACGGCCCACGACACCCGCAGTGGCCTCGACGGCCTGCTCTCGCGGCCGGACTCGCTGCTCGTGACGAAATCGGTCAACTACGCCATCGGCGATCCCGAGCGCAAGCGCAGCGGCGTCACGGACGTCGCGGACACGCGCGTCGGCGAGTCGACGACGGTCACCTACCGCGGGGCCGAACGCCCGAGCGTCGACGGCCTCGACTTCCGCGCGGTCGGCGACGGCGTCTACCGCGCGACGGTGACGCCGAGCGAACCGGGATACGCGAGCGTGCTCGGCACGACGTACGCCGCGAACTATCCCGTGGAGTACGGCGCGTTCGGTCCTGCCTCCGCGCTCTCCGCGGCCGTCGACGCGACCGGCGGGCGGACCTTCGAGCCGGACGAGGCCGCCGCGATCGCGGCGTTCGCCCGCGAGCAGTCCACGCAGATCCGCTCCGTCCGGACGGAGTGGGGGTGGCTCTGTCTCCTCGGCGCGCTCCTCGTCCTCACGGGCGAGATCGTCGTCCGCCGACTGCTCGTCTACCGGGGGGCCGCGACGAACCGGGGTGGGCTGCCGTGACGGCGATCGGGAGCACGCTCAACGTCGCGCTCGTCGGCCTGCTCTGTCTCTCGATCGCCGGGACGGGCGGGGCGACGCTGTTCTTCCAGCACTCCGCGGCCGACCTCGCGGCGCAGAACGACCGCCTCGAAACGCAGAACGACCAGCTCCGTGAGAACCTCAGCGAGACGCGCGCGTCGCTCGACGAGACGCGCGAGCGCCTCCGGTCGCTCAACGAGAGCGTCGAGCGCGCCCGCGGCGACGTCGAGCAGGTCGCGGGCGAACTCCAGGACACGGAGTCACAGCTCTCGAGCACGAAAGACCAGCTCTCCGACACGCGCGCCGACCTCCAGCAGGCGAACGCGCGCGTGAACACTCTCCGGAACGAGGTCGACGACTTGCAGGAGACGAACGACGAGCTCGCGGACGAGAACGACGACCTCCGAGCGGAGAACCGGAACCTCAAGGCCGAGAACGCGGATCTCCGCGACCGCGTCGAGGAGCTGAACGACCGGATCGACGCGCTGAACGCCCAGATCGAACGGCTCAACGACCGCATCGACGACTTGGAGAGCCAGCAGACGGCGCAGCTCCGCGCCCCAGTGGGGGTGGCGTGACGATGGCCGACGATGAGGCCGAGCGCGGTGAGGCGCGCGACCGAATGGCCGCAGCCCTGCAGGCCGTCCGCCGCGAGGGACGGAAGGTCGCGGCGATCTATGCGACGGTCGACGCCGTCCTCCTCGGACTCCTCGCGGACCTCGCGTGCGCGACGGTCGCCGCCGTTCCCGCGCGCGTCGCGCTCCCGGCGGCCGCCCCGATCGACGCGCTCCCGGTTCCGATACTCGCCGCGGCGCTCGTCGCGACGCTCGCCTTCGCCGCCGAGTATGGCTACCGGACGCGACGCCCGCTCGTCGAGCAGTTCGAGGCCGCGAACCCCGCGGTACGCGAGGCGCTGCGGACCGCGCGTGACGCCGTCGATACCGGCAGCGACACGCGGATGGCCGCGCGCCTCTACGAGCGCGTGCTCGTCGACCTCCGCGAGACGTCGAGCATCGCGCTCCTCGACGCCCGCCGCGTCGCCGTCACGGTCGTCGCCGTCGTCGTCGTGAGCCTGCTCTGCGTCCACGCCGCGCTCGCCGGCATCGCGGTCGACGTCGGCGGCGGCCCGGGTCCCGCGACCGCGAGTTCCGGCGGCGGTGGCGGTGGCAGCACGAGCGACGAGTACGGCGGCCTCCAAGACGGCTCGGGCGTGCTCGGTGATCCGACGGACGTCCAAGCGGGTAACGACGCGCTCAACGCCTCCGTGGACGCGAGTGGCGGCGGCGGTACGGGCGACGACGGTCCCGACTCGTACGACGCGAGCGGCTACACCGGCGGCTCCGACGCCGCGATCGAGAGCCAGCAGGCCGGCTACGACGACCCGACCGGGATCGAGGACGCCGAGTTGATCCGCGAGTACACCCTCCGAATCCGATCAAATCAGAGTCAATGACCGAGGACGAACCCGACATCGAGACCGACATCGACGAGCTCCAAGAACGAATCGACGCGGTCCGCGAGGAGATCGGGAAGCAGATCGTGGGCCAGCGCGAGGTGATCGACCAACTGCTCGTCTGCGTGCTCGCGGACGGCAACGCCCTCCTGGAGAGTAACCCCGGGCTCGGCAAGACGTCGCTGGTCCGGGCGCTCGCGGCGGCGAGCGACCTCTCCTTCTCGCGCGTCCAGAACACCCCGGATCTGATGCCGTCCGACATCACGGGGACGGAGATCATCCGCGAGAGCGAGGCGGGCCGCGAGTTCGTCTTCGAGGAGGGGCCGATCTTCGCCAACGTCGTCCTCGCCGACGAGATCAACCGCGCGACGCCGAAGACGCAGGCGGCGATGCTCGAGGCGATGCAGGAGAAGCAGGTGACGGCCGCGGGCGAGACGTACACCCTCCCCGATCCGTTCTTCGTGCTCGCCACGCAGAACCCGATCGACCAGGAGGGGACGTATCCGCTCCCGGAGGCGCAGACCGATCGCTTCCTGTTGAAGATCGTCGTCGACTACCCGGAGAACGAGGCGGAGCGCGAGATCGTGCGACGCTACACGGGCGACGTCCGTCCCGACCCCGTCGAGCGCGTGCTGACGGACGAGCAGATCCGCGCGGTCCAGTCGCTCGTCCGTGGCGTGCCGATCGCCGACGACCTCCGCGATCGCGCGATCGACCTCGTGCGCGCGACTCGCGAGACCGACGAGATCGAGTACGGCGCGAGCCCGCGGGCGAGCATGGGGCTCGTTCGGACCGCGAAGGCCCGTGCCTTCCTCGCCGGCCGGGCACACGTGAGCTGGGAGGACGTCGAGGCGATGGCGCGGCCCGTGCTCCGCCACCGTATCCGCCTGGACTTCCGCGCGGAACGCGAGGGCGTGACGCCGGACGACGCCGTCGGTCGCCTGCTCGAGGACGGATGATCGATCCCGCCTTCCTTGACGAGCTCGCGCGCTTCCGGGCGTCGCTTCGACGCGAGACGTCGGCGCGCCGACAGGGCGAACAGCGATCGCCGTACGCGGGCGAGGGGCTGACGTTCGCGGACTACCGTCGCTACGCACCCGGCGACGACACCCGCCTCATCGACTGGCGGCTGTTCGCGCGCACTGAAGAGCTGTTCGTGAAGGTTTTCGAGGCCGAGCGCAACCTCACCGTCCACGTCCTCCTTGACGCGAGCGCGTCGATGGACTACGGCGACGGCGACGCGCGCAAGTTCGACTTCGGCGCGAAACTCGGCCTCGGCTTCGCCTATCTCGCCGCCGAGGAACATAACGACTTCCGGTTCTCGCTCTTCCGCGAGCGTCCCGAACGCCTCGATACGGGCCGCTCGACGCGGAGCGAACTCCTCGCGCTCGTCGATCGGCTGAACGACACCACGCCCACGGGCGAGACGGCGTTCGTCGACGCCCTTGACGGCTACGCGGCGACGGTCGGCTCGAAGTCGCTCGTCATCGTCGTCAGCGACTTCCTCGTGGACCCCGACGCCGTCGCGTCCGGCGTCGCCGCGCTCTCGCGCAACGATGTCGTCCTCCCGCAGGTGCTCTCGCCGGCCGAGCTTGAGCCGGAGCCGACCGGCGACACGATCTTCCACGACCCCGAAACGGGGACGACGGAGCGAGCGTACTTCGGCGGGCGACGCACCACACAGTACCGCGAGCGCCTCGACGAGCACGTCGCCGCCGTCGCCGAGCGTGCCCGCGACATGCGGGCCGACCACGCCCTGATCGACACCGGACAGGACTTCTTCGACGCTTTCGCCGCGCTCCGGGCCGAACCGGACGCGGCGGCGCGGCGCTGAGGCAGATCCGGTGTGACCGCACAGTGCACTTCCTCCCACGGAACGCGTTCTCGTGAGCGCTATTGAGAACGCTATACCCCTCCTAGTAAGGTACAGGGATACTACCGCCGTCGCTCGGTGTATGGCGACGCTCGCAGACAGACGCGGGACGGGCGGCGGCCGAGAGCCGACCGGCGTGCTGCGAGTCGCTCGCGGAACGCCGGCAGGCGGGTGACCTCCGTCCCGAACGCAAAGTTCCCGCGTCGTTCGACACGCCCGGTTTCGAGGCGTACGTCTACGGCGAAACGGGGACGACGTACCCCGTCGTCTCGGCGATCGCCCGGGAGAGCGAACGCGTCGAGCGAACGCGCACGGCGGTCGAACAGGCGCTCGACGCGCGCTGAGGAGGGAAGCACCGGAAGAGCCGGCCGCAGCGGCCACCCACCACTATGCGTCCCGACCGTGAACGTCCCGTATGGCCGCCGCCACCGATCTCCGCGACCTGCTCGCCGAGGGGACGGATATCACGATCGTCTGTCACAACAACCCGGATCCCGACTGCCTCGCGAGCGCGCTGGCGCTCGGGCGCATCGCCGCCGAGTCGGGCGTCGACGAGCGACGCATCCTCTACAACGGCGAGATTTCCCACCAACAGAACCGGGCGTTCGTCAACCTCCTCGACGTCGACCTCGCGTCGCTCGACCCGGAGACCGTCCAGGACCGTGAGACGGGGTCGCTCCTCGCGTTCGTCGACCACGGCGTTCCGGGCCAGAACAACCGCGTCCCGGAAGGCACACCGGTCGACATCGTGATCGACCACCATCCCCACGAGGCGCTCGACGCGCGCTTCGTCGACCATCGTGAGGGCGTCGGCGCGACGGCGACGATCCTCACCGAGTACGTCCGCGAACTCAACGTCGAACTCGACGCGACGCTCGCCACCGCGCTCCTGTTCGCCATCCGCCGCGAGACGCTCGGTTTCCTCCGCGGCGTGACGCGTGCCGAGTACGAGGGCGCGGCGTTCCTCCACGAGTCGGCGGACGCCGACCTCCTGCGTCGCCTCGCCTCCCCCGCAGTCAGCGGTGCGACCGCCGACGCCATCGCCACCGCGATCGAGAACCGCTCGATCCGCGGATCGACCCTCCTCTCGAACGTCGGCCGGACGAGCGAACGTGACGCCCTCCCGCAAGCCGCCGACTACCTCGCCACGCTCGAAGGCGTCGAGACTGCGGTCGTCTTCGGGATCGTGGACGAGAGCGTCCAGCTCAGTGCCCGCTCGACGGACTCCCGCGTGCACGTCGGGGACGCGCTTGCGGACGCCTTCGCGGACGTCGGGAACGCGGGCGGCCACCGCGAGATGGCGGGCGGCGAGATCCCGCTCGGTATCTTCGCGGACCCCGCCGCCGACGGTGACGTGCTCTGCGACCTCGTCGAGACGGTCGTCATCGCACGTCTCGCCGACGCGTTCGGGTTGAGTGACGTCGAGGGCGAGGAAGCGGAGGAGTAAGGCGTTCTGCTCGACGCGACGCTACGAGTCGGACAAATGTCCGGGCACCCACTCACCGTCGAACTCCTCGTGGAGGAACGGCTTGGGGTTCTCGCCGGCGTAGGAGGCGACGAGCTGGCCGTCACCTTCGAGGTAGTACTTGTACGTAGTGAGCCCGTCGAGGCCGACGGGACCGCGAGCGTGGATCTTGCCCGTCGAGATGCCGACCTCGGCGCCGAGGCCGTAGCGATAGCCGTCCGCGAAGCGCGTCGAGGCGTTGTGGAAGACGCTCGCGGCGTCGACCCGGCGCATGAAGTCGCCGGCGCGGTCGGCGTCGTCAGTCAGGATAGACTCGGTGTGCTTCGAGCCGTTGGCGTTGACGTGCGCGACCGCATCGTCGAGCGAGTCGACGACCTTCACGGCGAGGACGAGGTCACCGTACTCCTGCGTCCAGTCAGCCTCGCGGGCGGGCGCGACGTCGACGTCAGTGTCGGCGTCGGCGGCGATCTCGCGGGTTCGGTCGTCGCCGCGGAGCTCGACGCCGGCGTCGTCGTAGCGCGCGAGCATCCCGGGGAGGAACTCGTCGGCGACCGACGCGTGGACGAGCAGCGTTTCGACGGCGTTGCAGACCGCAGGGTACTGGACTTTCGCGTCGAGGGCGACGTCAGCGGCCATCTCCAAATCCGCGTCCCGATCGACGTAGACGTGACAGACACCCTCCGTGTGTCCGAGGACGGGGATCTTCGTGTTGTCTTGGACGTACTGGACGAACGCGGAACTCCCGCGGGGCATCACGAGGTCGACGGACTCGTCCATCCCGAGGAGGGTGTCGACGTCCTCGCGGGCCTCGATGAGCTGCGCCCAGCCGTCGGGCATCCCCGCAGTCGCGTCCCGGATGATCTCGTAGAGCACGCGATTCGAGTGCGTCGCCTCGCTGCCGCCCTTGAGGATGACCGCGTTTCCGGACTTCAAGGCGAGCGCGGCGATCTGGACGAGCGCGTCCGGCCGCGACTCGAAGACGGTGGCGACGACGCCGATCGGGACGCCGACCTTGTAGAGTTCGAGGGCGTCGTCGAGCCGTCGCGCTTCTAGGGTCTCGCCGAGCGGGTCGCGTTGGTCGGCGACGCTGCGCACCATCTCGGCGATGCTCTCGACCTTCGCAGCGTCGAGCGTCAGCCGATCGACGAACGACTGGGTGTAGTCGCCGGCGGCGAGTTTCTCCTCGGCCGCGGCGACGTCCGTCTCGTTCGCGTCGAGGATCTCGTCTGTTGCGTCCTCAATGGCGTCCGCGAGGGCGTGGAGCGCGGCGCTCCGGTCGTCGTCGGCGACGTTCGCGAGGTCGAGCGCGGCCGTCTCGGCGGCCTCGACCTTCGTCTCGGTGGATGGCTCGCTCTCACTCATCGTCGTCACCATCGACCGGGAGGAATATCGTTCCCACGGGTTCGGCCTCGGCGACGCGTTCGAGGACGTCCGGGGCGTCCGAGGCCGCGATGATCGCGGGCGAGCCGTGCTCGGCGACCTGTCTCGCCCCCTGCACTTTCGTCCGAATACCGCCGAAGGCGTCCGTCGAAGTGTCCTCGACGAGATCCTGGATCTCGCCGTAGTTCTCACCGACCGCCACGACGCGCGTCGCTTCGCCGTCGTGCTTCGGGTTGCCGGTGTAGACACCGCCGACGTCCGTAAGCGTCACAAGGAGATCGACGTCGATGCCGAGCGCGAGCGACGAGGAGAGCATGTCGTTGTCGCCGATGCGGATCTCCTCGGTGGTGACCGCGTCGTTCTCGTTCACGACGGGGACGACGCCCCAGTCGAAGAGCGTCTCGATCGTGTTCTGGAGGTTCGTGTAGCGCTCGGGGTCCTCTAGGTCGTGTTGGGTGAGGAGGAGTTGGGCGACCTTCGTGTCGTAGCGTGCGAAACTCTCCGTGTAGCGGTGCATGAGGCGTCCCTGTCCGACCGTCGACAGCGCCTGTGACTCCTCGACTGTCTCGCGGTCCTCGTCGATGTCGAGCATCCCGATCCCCGCGCCGACCGCGCCCGAGGAGACGAGGAGGACCTCCTTCCCGCGTTCGCGTAGTGCCGCGATGTCGTCGACGAGCTTGTCGAGCTTGTCGTCGTCGAGGTTCGACGCCTCGTCGGTGAGCGAGTTCGTCCCCGCCTTCACGACGACGCGCTCGGCGTCCGCGGCGAGTCGCCGTGCCGTCGTCGCGTCCAGCCCGGCATCGACGGCGTTAGACACGCCCGCTCACCCCGGCGTCGGTGCGGTCCGTGTACGTCATTACGTCGGACCACGCGCCGAAGCGGTCATACACTTTTGGTTCCGCACGTCGGTGCGCGCCGGCACCGAAGACACTTCACGAACCCGGGTGAACCGGGCAAGCATGAAACGGTCCCGAACGCGCCGGCGCGCCCTCCAAACGCTCGGTGCCGGCCTCGTCGCGGCACTCGCCGGCTGTGTCGACGGCGAGAGTAGCGAGGAGACGACGAGTACCGGAACGACGCGAACGACGTCCCGCGGCACCGGCGCGGGCATCGACGAACGCGAGACCGCGACGCCGCCCGGCGAGCCCGCGCTCTCCCCGGTGGGTGCGTGGCCGCAACCGCGTTTCGACGCCGCGAACACCGCCGCAAACCCCGACGATGGGGGTCTGCGCGACGGCGAGCAGTACTGGCGACTCGACGCCGGAAACACCGCCGTGATCGCGGACGGCACGCTCTACAACACCTATCGGCGGGAGCAGGACCACACCGACCTGACGCGGCGCGATCCGGCGACGATGGCCGTCTCGTCGCGCACATCGCTCGTCAAGTACGGCGTGAACGGGCCGCCAGTCGTCGCGGACGGCCGCGTGTTCGTCTCGACCTTCGATGAGGTCTTCTGTCTCGCCGCCGACCGCGATGCGGTGCACTGGCGCGGCCCGAAGATGGACGGGATTCAGTGTCCGCCCGCGGTTGCGGACGGCGTCGTCTACGCCAACAGCGGCGGCTTCGATGGGACGCCGGCACAGCTCCGCGCGTTCGACGCCGCGGACGGCACGGAGCGCTGGCGCTACGACACCGCTGCGGAGACGAAAGGAACGCCCGCGGTCACGGCCGGGACGGTGTACGTCGCGGCGCGTGACGGCCTCCATGCGATCGACGTCGAGCGCGGCGAACGGGTCTTCCGCCAGTCCGCGGTCTCCGAACCGTGGTCGACGCCGGTCGCGGCGCACGGCGCGGTGTACGCCGTCGGCGGCGAGGAGAACGAGTCGCTCGTCGCGGTAGATACGGAAAACGGCGACGTCCGGTGGCGACAGCCGGACTTGACGATGGGCGACGCGTCGCCCGTCGCTGACGCGGAGCGTCTCTACGTCGGCACGGACTCCGGGGTCGTGGCGCTTGATCCCATGGACGGGTCGGTCGCCGCGCGCCTCGGCGGCGGTGGCACACCGGCGGCCCTCGCCGGCGACGTCGTCTACGCGACCGATCGCGGGACGCTCCGCACGCTTGACCGCGGGGGGAGCGGCGAACTCTGGTCGCATGAGACGGAGCGGGTGCAGGTGACCGACGTGATCTCGCAGTCGATATACGGCGTCACGCCCGTCGACGGCACGGTGTACGTACACGCCGCGGACGGCTTCCATGGGTTCGGACCGACGCGCTAGGCGGGAGAGTCAGAGGGTGGGGCCGAGACCGAGCGCCGAGACGAGAGTCTGGGGGCGAGCAGTCTCTCCCGGGTCGGAGAACCATTCGGTGCCGGCCTTGCGCACCCGAAGACACTTCTTCACGCCGAGTGCAAGCGGATGCGTGACATGCCCCCGAACGCGACGCCATGCTCTCCACGCGCTCGGTACCGGCCTCGCTGCGGCTCTCGCCGGCTGCGGTGGAGATGGCAGCGAGACGGACGAGAGTGGCTCAACTGGTCCTCCCGGGTCGCCCGCCCTTCACCCTGATGGGGCGTGGCCGAGTCACCGGTACGACGCCACGAACGCCGCCGTCGTCGCGGACGGCACCGGTCTGCTCGACATCGAGACGTACTGGATACTCGACGCAGGCGGCGTGCCTGTCGTTTCGGACGACGCGCTCTACAACTGGACACCCGATGCATCGCGGACGGCGCTCACACGGCGAAGATCGGGAACCGCCGTAGCGACCGGTCACGTTTCGCTCGCCGGCGCTGGCGTGAAAAGCCCGCCGACGATTGCCGACGGTGGCGTCTACGGAGCGGATGCGGAGCGGGCATACCGATTCGATGTCGCAGGTGACGCGATCCGGTGGCGTGGCCCGACGATGCCCGGGATCGGGGTGCCGCCGACGGTCACCGGTGGCGTCGTCTACGTCCGCACCGGTGGCGGTGAGCGCACCCGCCCACACCTCCGCGCGCTCGACGCTCAATCGGGCGAAACGCTCTGGCGTCACGGGACCGTGGGGGAGGCCGGTGCACCGATCGCCGTTTCGGACAACACCGTCTACCTCACGGACGGCGACGGACTGCACGCGCTCGATACACGGAACGCCGAGGCACGATGGCATCGCGCGCTTTCAGGTGCTGAGGGGAGCATACCGGTCGTGTCGCACGGGTCGGTGTACGTCGTTGACGTCACCGCGGGCCTCGTTGCGTTCGACGCCCGGACGGGTGAGGAACGGTGGCGGGCGCTCGGCGAACGCGACATCGTCGGCCCGCCCGTCGCCGCGGAGGACGCCGTCCACGTCGGTGGTGATCGTCTCGTCTCACTCAGTCCGACCGACGGGCACGTCGTTACCGAGTTCGAGGAGGCAGGAGATCCAGTCGGACGTCGTGGTGACACGCTCTACGCCGTGGACGAGGCCACGCTTCGGGCGTTCGACGTCGGCGACGGGCGCCAACGGTGGTGGTACGCGACGGGATCAGCGACCGCTGGGGACACGATCGTCCGCGGGATCCACGGCGTCACGCCCCTCGACGGCGCGGTGTACGTACACGCTGTGGACGGACTCCACGGTATCGGCCCGAGCCGCTAGACGGGAGAGCTATAGGTAGGGCCCGAGGCCGAGCGCCGAGACGAGCGAGAGCCCGGAGGCGAGCGCGCCGACGAGGTAGCCGCCGATGGCGCCGCCGTTGAGGAGCGGGAGGCCGGCGTGCGCGCGGCCCTGGAGGACCATCCGCAGGAGGACGAGGAGGCCGAGCGTCGTGCCGACGATGGCGGTGGCGGCGGGCAGCGGGACGCCAGCAACGTGCGGGACGTCCGTGATGAAGAAGGCCGCGGAGGCGACCATCACGGTCGGCATCACGGCGTCCCCGAGGCCGATCATGATGCTGTCGCGGCCCTCCTCACCGTGCGTCTCGGCCTCGCCCTCGTGTTCGCTGGCGGTCGTGCCCGCGTCACTCGCTCCGTCCGTCGCTTCGTCCGCCTCCTCGTCGTCGCGCGCGTCGACCTCGGCGGCACGTTCGCGGAAGGAGTACCCCTGAACGGTCGGGTAGACGAGGAGCACGGGGACTTTGAGTTCAACGACGCCGGAGGCGAGCGTGAGCATGTGTTCGGTTCCGTAGACGCTGATCGCGTCGTAGACGGCGAGCGCGCCGAGGAGGACGATTGCGGGGAGGACGCCGAAGCTGATGCCGAAGAGCGCGCCCGAGCCCGCGCCCATCACGACGCCCGCGAGGTCGATCACCCACCACTCCGGGTAGACGTAGAGGGCGACGACGAGGACGCCGGCGGCGGCATAGGGGAGGACGTTCACGCCGTTCGGTCCCCCGACGACTACGCCGGGGAAGATGCCGACGACGTAGGCGGTGATCATCCCGCCCGTGAGGACGATGAAGGCCCGGAGGACGCGTTTGCCGCCGTACTTCAGGGCGACGAGGATGGCGGCCGTGGCGACGAGCAGGACGCCGACGTAGAAGACGCTGTTGACGGGGTTCTGTGGGTCCTGTACGGTCTGATAGCCTGCCTGCTTGAACGGCTCGACGAGCGCGAGCGCCCCGAGCTGAACCACGAGGAAGGTGGCGACGATGCCCGCGCAGGCGGCGAGCACGCCCTGTCGCTGAGTCATACCGGCGAAACCCGTCCCCGGTCCTTCGCCCTTTCGCTAGCGGACGTAGAGTTTCGCGCCGAGGAGTTCGGCGGGCGTCGCGTCGTCCGGCGTCACCGCGAGATAGGGCTTCGAAACCGGCCCGAAGACGTCGACGACGCGCCCGATGTCGGTGAGCCGTTCGTCGACGACCTCCGCGCCGATGTCGGGATGCTCGTCGTCGGGACAGCGGACGATGGCCAGCCCCTGCGCGCTCCTGACGACGTCGCCGGCGCGCTTCATTCGCGGAGGGTGGCGACGTACGCGCCGACGGCCTGCAGGAGGTCGGACTTCCCGGCGTCGTCCGCGCCCTTCACGAGGACGCGCCCGGACTCCGTCCATCCCTGTCGGGGATAGGACTTCTCACGTTCGATGACGGCGTCGTAGCCGACCTGCCCGACGGCCTGCGCGATCTCGTCCACCGTCGGATCCTCGACGGCGAGCGAGCGCGGGACGCGGCGGCCCTCACGACGCGAGAGAGTGGCGTCGAAGTAAGCGGGCCAGATGACGTTCTCGACCATACCGAGGCTAGTCGACGCCGTGGGTAAAACGTGTCGGAGGCGCGCGTCGCGCGTCAGCGCCGCCGCAACAGGTACGCGGCGAGCGCAAACGCCAGCGCCGCGACTGCTGGTCCGAAGCCGGGCGACGACCCCGACGACGTGCTCGTGGTACTCGTCGCAGCCGTGGTCGTCGCGTTCGTGACTGTCGAGGTGCCGTTTTGCGACCCCGCCGTGCTCGTCGTCGCATTCGAGGTGATCGTCTCGTTCGTCGTCGTTTCGCTCTCGGCGGCCGTCGCGTTCGTCGACCCGATTGCGAACGCGGAGAAGCCGGGCGTCGTCGCCGCGTACGCGCTCCCGTTCAGGTGCTCGGTCGGGAGCGTGCTCCACGACGCGTTGTGGTAGCGATGGAGGGCGACGTCCGCCGGTTCGGTACCGTTCGGGAGGTCAGCCGGCGCGACGCGGAAGCGGATCGTCGCGTTGTCGATTTCGTCGGGGTCGACGCCGGAGACGTTCGCAGTGAAGTACTGCATCGGCGTGGTGTTCGATGCGTTGAGCGCCGGCGTTGCGTTCGGCGCCGCTGCGCTCGGGTCGCTCGCGGTGAACGATAGCTCGCCCGCGTTCACGCCGGCCCGCAGGGAGACGCTCGCTCCCGAGAGTCCCGTCGCGGCCGCTCTCGCGGTGGCCGTGGCGTTCGTCGCGGTCGCGTTCGCCGTCGTCGTGTTCACCGCAGTCACGTTCGCTACCGTGTGGTTCACGAGATCGAACGAGACGGTCCCGGTGGCGTTGCGGACGGTCGCGGTGACGCTCCCGTTCGCGCGGGTGAGCGAGACGGGAGCGCTCCCGTTCGCGGCGGTCTCCGCAACACTTCCGTTGGTGGACGTCGCGTTCGTGGTCTCGTTCGCCGCTGTGTCGCTCGAATTACCACCATGGAGGTCCTCCCAGTCGACGTCGTCGTCATCGTCGTCGTCAGGGACACTTCCCGTGCCGTGGACGGCCGCCCATGCGTCCGGGTGAACTGCTTCCGCGATGTCCTCGATGACGTAGACGACGCGGGGCGCGGGCTGACTCACGTAGTTCGCGTTCACCGCGACGACGCGGTCCTCGCGATAGGCCGCGCTCTCCCGGATCTCCTGGGTCTCCGGCAAGAGGCTCTGCGCTTCACCGTGCGCCGGTAGCGAGTACGTGGCGAGGAGCCATCTCGGCGACTGATTCAGGATGAAGCCCTCGCTGTACCGTTCGTAGCCCGTGATATCCGCGTCGAGCGCGACGTTGTGTGTGCCGCCGAGGCGCATCACGTCCGTGATGAACGTCCCCGACCCGGCAGTCCAATCCCCCTGCGGATAGAACATCGTTGGGGTGCTGTCGGCACGGTCACGGACCTCCGCGACTGTGTCGAGTCGGTCCTGCATCCAACTCACCGTGTCCTCCGCGCCTGCGCAGTTCCCGGTGAGGTGCCCGGTCAGGCGCGTCTTCGCATAGATGTCCTCGATACTCTCCGCGGCCTCGAACTTGTAGGTGGTGACACCCCCCTGTCGGAGCTTCTGCACCGCGTCGTCTCTCTGGATGTTCGCCATCAACACCATGTCAGGCGACTGATTGACGACGGACGCAACGTCGGCCTTCCCGAGCGAACTCGCGACGTTCGGTTTCGCACTCGCGTTGTCGAGGTACGCAGTGTAGGAGGAGTCCCAGAGACCGACGACGCGGTTCTGTGCACCGATCTCCCAGAGAGTCTGGGTGGCGCTCGGGCCAACCACGACGATCCGTTTCGGTGCACCCTCGACGGTGACGCTCGTCCCGGTCGCGTCTGTCGACGTGAACGGGTACGAACACGTCGAGGAGACGGTCGAATACGTCGTGTTGTTTGTCGCGGTCGTATTGGTTTCGTCCGTCGTGTTGTTTGTCGCGGTCGTATTGGTTTCGTCCGTCGTGTTGTTTGTCGCGGTCGTATTGGTTTCGTCCGTCGTGTTGTTTGTCGCGGTTGTGTTGGTTTCGTCCGTCGTGTTGTTTGTCGCGGTTGTGTTGGTTTCGTCCGTCGTGTTGTTTGTCGCGGTTGTGTTGGTTTCGTCCGTCGTGTTGTTCGTCGCGGCCGTCGGCACGTCGATGGCCGACGGCGCGTCGTCCGCCGTCGCCGCGAGCGCGCCGCCGGTTGACCCGGCGAGCGCCGCGACGAGGACGAGCACGACGAGGTACGTGGCTCGGTTCACGTCCTCCCGTCACCGCCTGTTCAATAAGTATTTACCTACTGCAAGTCGACTTGTCACCGATGCCACTAGGTCGGCTCCGCGTCGCGACGTGGACGAGCGCACTCGCCGTCCTGCTCGTCGCCGTCTGTATCGCCGGGGCCGCGATGGGGACCATCGACATCCCGCCGCGATTCGTCCTCGCCAGCGTCCTCAACGCCCTCGGCGTCTCGACGGGCGTCACGGTCCCCGACCCATATCCCTTCGTCGTCACGACCCTCCGGATGCCGCGCGTCGCCCTCGGTGCCGTCGTCGGCACGGGCCTCGCCGCCGCCGGGACCGTGATGCAGGGGTTCTTCCGCAACCCGATGGCCGACCCCGCGATCATCGGTGTCTCCTCCGGCGCGGCCACGGGCGCGGTGCTCGTCATCGCTGCCGGCGTCGCACTCCCGCTGGGGTTGCCGTTCGCGGCCTTCTGCGGCGCGCTCCTCGCCGCTTTCGGCGTTTACGCTATCGCCACCGAGGGCGGTCGGACGCCCGTCGCCACCCTCCTCCTCGCCGGCGTCGCCGTTCAGACGTTCCTCGGTGCGGTCGTCAGCCTCCTACTCGTCCGCACCGACGACCACAGCCTCCGCGAGGCCATCGTCTGGCTGATGGGGAGCCTTCGGAACACGATGTGGAGCGAGGTCGCCACCGCCCTCCCCGTCGTCCTCCTCGGCCTCGTCGTCCTGTTCGCCTACGCCCGCGACCTCAACGTCCTCCTGCTCTCCGAGGAGGACGCCCACGCGCTCGGCATCGAGGTCGAGCGCACCAAGCGCGTCCTCCTCGCCGTCTCGGCGGTCGTCACCGCGGCGTGCGTCGCGTTCGTCGGCATCATCGGCTTCGTCGGCCTCGTCGTCCCCCACGTCATGCGCCTCCTCGTCGGCCCCGACCATCGCATCCTCCTCCCGACGAGTGCGCTCGCCGGTGGCGTCTTCCTCGTCGCCGTCGACACCGTGACGCGCCTCGGGGCGACCAGCCTCCCCGTCGGCATCGCCACCGCGTTCGTCGGCGCGCCCTTCTTCCTCTACCTCCTCCGGAAACGCGAGGTGCACGAACTCTGATGGACGCGACCGACCTCGCCGTCTCCCTCGGCGGCACGACGATCCTCGACGGCGTCTCGCTCTCGGTTAAATCGGGCGAGCTCGTCGGCCTCGTCGGGCCGAACGGCGCAGGTAAGACTACGCTCCTGCGCACGCTCGCGGGCTATCTCACCCCGGACGCGGGGTCGGTGCGCGTCGACGGCGACGACGTCCACGCGCTCACGTCGAAGGCCGCGAGCCGCCGCGTCGCCGTCGTTCCCCAGTCGAGCGCGTTCTCCTTCGACTTCCCCGTCCGCGACGTCGTCGCCATGGGACGACACCCCTATCGCTCGCGCCTCCGTCCCGCGGACGACGCGGACGGCGCGGCACGCGTCGAGGAAGCGCTCGAACGCTGCGAACTCACCGCCCTCGCGGACCGACCGGTCACCGCGGTCAGCGGCGGCGAACGCCGGCGCGTCCTCCTCGCCCGCGCGCTCGCGCAGGACACGCCCGTGACGTTGCTCGACGAACCGACGGCGGGCCTCGACGTCAACCACCAGGTCCGCACTCTCGATCTGGTCCGGGACCTCGTCGACGAGGGGCGGCGTGCCGTCGCCGCGATCCACGACCTCGGACTCGCCGCGCGCTACTGCGACCGCCTCGTCGTGCTCTCGGGAGGATGCGTCCACGCCGTCGGTCCGCCGAGCGAGGTGGTAACTCGCGACACGCTCCGCGACGCCTTCGACGCGACGGCCGCCGTCGGGACCGATCCCGTAACCGGCACCCCCTCGGTCACGCCGCTTACGCACCCCGCGGATCGGGACACGCACGTCCACGTCCTCGGCGCCGGCGACGCCGCCACGGGTCTCCTCGAACCGCTCGTCACCGCGGGCTATCACGTCACCGTCGGCCCCGTCGTCGACGGTGGCCTCGACCACGAGGCCGCGCGCCGCCTCGATCGTCCCGCGGTGACGACGCCACCCTTCGGAGCCGTGGGCGACGACGCATTCGAGCGCGCCGCCGCGTACTGCCGGGACGCCGACGGGGTGGTCATTCCCGACGACGCACGCGACGTCGGTGTGAACGCGCGCCTCGCCGACATCGCCGACGAGACCGTGGTCGTCGACAGGACCCACGCGACAGTTCGGAACCTCGTTGCTGACGCACTCCACGAGACGGACCCGACGTCGGTATCGAGCGAGTGAGCGTAGTGGGGTTGGACGTGGACTGTGCGACGGAGGCGAGACGTGGACGACACGTGGCGTACGAACGGAGCAGACGGATAGACCGGGAGACGGCAACGAACGCCGGCCGAGCGAGTGGACACGCCTTTGCCGTCGGGGATTGGAGGGACGAGCATGCAGCGACAGGCGTGGCGGGCGGCGCTGATCATCCTCTTTCTCGTGGTCGCGTGCGTCCCGGCGGGCGCCGCGACCGCCGGCGCCGGTACGGGAGCGGCCGACGGCGGCGTGCTCACGCGGACGACGACGCTCTCGCTGACGCCGGACGCGCCCGGGGAGGTGGACGCGACGGTCGGCTACGCGATCCCGGATAGTATTACTGGACTGACCGTCTCGCTCCCAGACGGAAGCGACGGTGTCACCGTCACGGGCGTCAATGGGTTTGATGCGACCGACGGTGGCTATCGGTGGGACGGCGAGACCGCGCGACCGACGGTGTCGCTCATGGTGAACGCGAACCGGACGCGGACGGGACGTCGCGCAAACAGGGCGAACGCACGGTCGCTGCGCGCGGCGGACGGGACAGCGGGCTACACGTTCGCTGACACAGGTTCATGGGCCATCGTTCCCGTCCCACGCATCCGAACGGAGTGGCGCTGGCGCGGGGCCGACGTCACGCTCAAGCGGGAGACGCGGGTCGACGGTGCAGGCGTCGCCGGGGAGAACGTAGCGTACCTCGGCCCGAGCGAGACGTACGAGCGCCGCGCCGCCGGGCAGACGATCACCCTCATCGTCCCCGCGGCGGCGTCGCTCCGCGAGTCACCCGATGCCGTTCTCAACGCCGTCGCCGCGGCCTCGCGTACCCTCGCGGTTGGCGAGCGCGATCCGGCCGTCCGGCTCTTCGCCGCGCCGACGAGCGTCAATTGGGCGACAGCGGGGGTGGAGTACGGCGGGAGCGACGCGTGGGTGCGCGCCGACGCCCGCCTCGACGTGCCGCGCGACGTGTGGGTCCACGAGTACGTCCACACCCGCCAGGCGTTCGAGACGACGGCCGCGACGCGGTGGCTGACTGAGGCCAGCGCGGAGTATTACGCCGCGTACCTCGCACTGGCCGACGAACGGATCGGCTACGACGCGTTCCGCTCGTTCCTCGCGCGCGGGAGGACAGCGTCGATGGCCGACTCGGTGCTCGCGGAACCGACGACGTGGGCGGAGTCGGCCGACTACCAGAAGGGAGCGCTCGTCGTCGGCGCGCTCGACCGCCGTATCCGACTCGCTACGAACGGAACGCGGAGCTTCGCGGACGTCTTCGCGCGCCTGAACGGCGAGGAGACGATGACGGAGACGGCGTTCCTCGGAGCCGTCGCGGCTGCGAGCGATGCGTCGGTCCGCGACGCCGCGGCGCGTTACACCCGAACCGAGGCAGTCCCCGAGACGTGGTCGGTGGCCGACTACCGACGCGTGTTCGGGACCACGCCGTCCCGCATCGCGTACGCACTCGGCGACGACGGCTACGCGGTCACGGGTCCGTGGCGAAACGCGACGGACGCGACGCCGCCGACGCTCGCGGTCGGCGAGACGTTGACGGTCCAAGCGACCGTGCGGAACGTCGGTGACCGTTCCGGGAGCTACACGGTGGCGATCCGACGGAACGCGAGTGCGAACACTGACGGGACCGGGACGGGCGGCGACGCGGACGGCACGAGTGGTGATACGGCGACTAGGGGGGATGCACTGACCGACGGCGCGGTGCTCGACGCGGCGAGCGGCACGCTCGATCCGGGCGCGACGGCGACCGTTTCGGTGTCCGTCACGGCGCGTGACGCGGGCGACTACGTCGTTGAACTCGGCCGTCGAGCGGTGCCGGTGCGCGTCGTCCGACCGGCCGAGCCGCGAGTGGTCGCCGTCACTGCGAACCGAACGCAGGTGCGCGTGGGCGAACCCGTTGGCGTGAACGTGACCGTCGAGAACCCGACGTCCGTGCCGGCGAGCACGACATATGACGTCGTGATCGACGGCGACCGGCGTACGGCGTGGACGCCACACCTCATGGCGAACGAGACGCGGACCGCGACGTTCGTCGTGACCGTGCCCACGGAGGGGACACACACGGTCACGGTCGCGGATCAAACGGCTTCCGTCATGGCCACGGACGGCGAGGGGGAGAGTGGAGCGGGCAAGGCGACGACTGGCGAGGGAGTTCCCGGCTTCGGCCCCGGCGCCACGCTGGCTGCACTCCTGCTCGCGGGCGCGCTCGTCGTCGTCCGTGGTCGGCGCGAGTGAGACGGTGGCGGTGAGCGGAGTCGTCCGACTGGAGCCGTCCGAGCGGCCGAGGCCGTTAAGGAACGAGGGCCGAAACGGCCGGCGTGAGACGCGAAACCGGACTCGCGCTCGTCCTCTGTCTACTCTGCGTGCTGGCTGGGTGCGCGACGGGTGGCACAGGTGGCGCGGGGACGACGGCGCTCGGCGGAAACACGAACGGGACGACGACCGCCGACGCGGGCGGGATCGCGAACGGGACGTCGGACGCGGGGAGTGTGGCGTTCGCAGGGACGCTGAACGCCACCGTCGTTGACGTCGCGGACGGGGACACCGTCGACGTCCGCCTGGCGAACGGCACCGAGGAGACGATCCGATTGGTCGGCGTCGACACCCCCGAAGTGTGGGTGGCGAACACGCCCCGGGAGTTCCGCGGGCTGGCGAACACGTCCGCGAACCGCGACTGCCTCCGCCGGTGGGGGCACGAGGCGAGTGATTACACGACCTCACGGCTCGCGGGGGCGGACGTCACGCTCGCGTTCGACCCCAACACCGACCGTCGGGGGTACTACGGTCGCCTGCTCGCGTACGTGTACGTGAACGGAACGAACCACAACGCGGCGCTGATCGACCGAGGGCTCGCGCGCGTCTACGACGACAGCGACTTCTCGCGCAAGCCCGCGTTCCAGCGAGCCGAGACGGCCGCCTACGAGAACCGGACGGGCCTCTGGACGTGCTCGACCGGCGAGATGGATGGCGGAACGAGCGATGACATGACAACCGGTAAGAGTCGGACCGACGGCCCGATCACCGTCGACGTCCACGCCGACGCCGCGGGTCCCGACACCGAGAACCTGAACGACGAGTACGTCGTCCTGCAGAACACGGGCGACACGACGCTCGACCTCGGCGGCGTACAGGTGAGTGACGCCGCGGATCATGTCTACACGTTCCCCGACGGGACGACGCTCGCACCCGACGCGTCGCTCACGCTCCACACGGGTGAGGGCACTGACGGGGACGGCAACTACTACTGGAACGCTGGGCGTCCCGTCTGGAACAACGGTGGCGACACGGTGACCGTCCGCGCCGCGAACGGAACGGTGCTCGTCACCCACACGTACGAGTGATGGGCGAGGTGCGGTCGAAGGGGCGGTGCGGTTGAGACGGGTGGCGCGATCGAGACGGGTGAGATGCTGAAGCACACACCCCACCGTTGCAAGTGTTCTCGGACTCGGATCGCTTCGCGTCCGTGACCGATTCGGGGGTCCGAGTTGACGGGGGACACCACTGCTGCAAGTGTTTCGTGGGCCGATGGCTGGTGAGACGGGTCGACCCCCCGGGGACACCACTGCTGCAAGTGTTTCGCGCAGCGGCGTGGGCGGGGGGTGAGAGACGGTATCGAAAACGGCGTCGTCGGTGACACCGCGTAGATCCACCACTGGCCCGGCTAAAGCATCCCGGAGCGTACGGTCGGAACGCGACGGCCCACACGGGTAGAGCGGGGAGAGGACCGCAAGACCACGGCCGGGACGAGCGGAGCGTGCGGATCGTGCGGACACGACCCCCTCTTCTCGACCGTTCGATTCACCTCAATTCGCCACAATCCCCTTCACCTCAGCCACCCTCTTCTTCTCTTCTAGCTAATGTCTAGCTAGAACTAGTAGTAGTGGTCGTGGTAGTAGTGGTGTTACTTGACTCTGCCGAAAGGTATATTCGATCCCGTGGTCCCGGAAGATCGAACTCGGTGACGGACGAGTCATCTCCCTCTCGCATTGAGTCGTGCTCCGGCCGCTCATGACGCCATACCTGGTTGTCCCGTCACTCCCCCGGTGTCGTCGTACGGACGGACGTCGTCAGGACGAGTCGATGAGCCCCTGTCGCACCGCGGTGGCGCGGAGTCGATCAGTATCGAGGTTCCCGGTGATGGCGAGGCCGTCGAGCGTCGTGACGACCGCGTCGAGATCGACGCCGAGTTCGTACTCGTAGTACGCGCCGCCGCTGCGTCCCTCGTTACGCTCGTGTCGTTCGAGGATGCCGAGCATCACGAGATCGGAAAGATGCGCGTGGAGGCTCCGCATCGCTAATGGGTCGTGATCCGTGCTCATCGCCACGTCCTCGTAGCGATCGTAGATCGTCTGCCGACGGACCGGCATCTCTTCGCCGAACACCGTCAGCGCGGTGATCGTGTAGAGCGTGAGGTGGTCGTGGCTCGTCAAGTCCTTCATCGACTCCTCGATCTGACGTTTCTCCAAGCGCGCGCGGGCGTTGCGGACGTGGTGCTCGGTGACGCTCTCGTCGCCGTTTCGCCGTGCGAGATCGCCCGCCTCGAAGAGAAGATCGAGCGCTTGCCTGGCGCTCCCGCGATCTTGGGCAGCGAGCGCCGAGCAGAGCGGTACGACGTCTTCGGAGAGCACACCGTCCTCGAATGCGAGCGCCGATCGTTTCTCCAAGATGTTCCGGAGTTCGTTTCCGTCGTACGGTGGGAAGTGGATCTCGCGCTCGCAGAGCGTGTCCTCGACGCGCGGATCGAGTTGCTCGCGGAACTTGAAGTCGTTCGAGATGCCGATGATTCCCACTTTCGCTTCGTGGAGGTTCTCGTTCGAGCGCGCCCGCGGGATCTGGTAGAGGAGACTGTCGTCGTCGCCGATGTAGTCGATCTCGTCGAGGACGACGAGGATCGTTCCGCCGACGGTCTCCAACTCCGTCCAGAGCATGTCGTAGACGGCGTCTCGCGGGTACCCCGTGGTCGATATCTCCTCACCCTCCTCACGGAGTTCGTTGACGAGATTGACGGCGACGCGATAGGAGGACGTGAGGTGCTCGCAGTTGAGGTAGACCGTCGTGACGTCGAGGTCGTCGTAGCGTTCGGCGTCGCGTTCGAGGTGTGAGAGCAGGTATTTGGTGGCGACGGTCTTCCCGACGCCGGTCTTCCCGTAGAGGAAGATGTTCCGCGGTTGTTTGCCGTTGATCACCGGCTGGAAGTACGCCTTGTACTCCTCCAACTCCTCGTCGCGCTCCTCGATCCGCTCCGGCTGGTAGTCATCGCGGAGCACGTCTTCGTCGTCGAAGATTGCGTGGGTCCGCTCGAACACCGTCATGCCCCGACGGAGTCACCCGGTCGGCTAAAACCCACCGATGCAACTGTTACAAGTGTCGCGCCTGTTTCGTCCGTTCTGGATCCCCGGATTCTCTTTATCTCTCCCGTCCTCCGATCGACCCTACCGACCTGTCCTCTACTTCCAGCCCCACTCCCACACCTCACGCCGAAACACTTGCAGCGGTGGTGTGTGGGGGCAGCGTTCCACCCGCGGCGCGACGTCGACCAATCAGGCCATGCCATCGGTCCACGTTCTCCTTTACCGACGACCACCCACCCCCACCCATCCACTCGTCTCCCCGAGAACACTTGCAGCAGTGGTGTGTGGGGGTACCACCGACTCGACCGTCTTCACCCGATTGCGGCGGGACGAACCGTAGCCGATCCCACGACTGTCGACCGACCCAAGCACTCCCGAGTGCCCCCCATCACTTCAGACAGGTGTGGCTCCGTGCGGACGTACGATCCGAGCAAGAATCGGGCCCACGCTTCGCTCGCGCCCGGCTCTCCGCACTCTTCGCTACCACTCAAGACCGCTCTACTCGCAGTCCGCACCGTTCAATTCCCCAAAATCCGCCTGAGCTCGTTACTCCCCAGCGGGTTCGTTCTCCGGCATCTCGGCGTCCTGCACCCAGACGGTCTTACGGTTCACGAACTCGTGGATGCCCATCTCGCCGAGCTCGCGCCCGTAGCCGGAGTCGCCGACCCCGCCGAACGGCAGACGCGGGTCCGACTTCGTGAGCTCGTTCACGAACACCGCGCCGCTCTCGATCTCACGGGCGACGCGCGTCCCACGTTCACGATCCGTCGTCCAGACCGACCCCCCGAGCCCGAGGTCGGTGTCGTTCGCCAGCGCGATCGCCTCATCCTCGTCGGCGACTTCGAAGATCGGGGCGACCGGCCCGAAGACCTCTTCCTCGGCGACCGCCGCGTCGCGCGGGACGTCCGTCAGCACCGTCGGCGGATAGAAGAAGCCGTCCCGATCGAGCGGTTCGCCGCCGATCTCGACCGTCGCGCCCGCCGCCACGCTCCGCTCCACTTGGTCATGGAGGTCGTCCATGAGGTCCGCACGGGCCTGCGGGCCGAGGTCGACACCGTCGTCCGTCGGGTCGCCGACGCTGAGCGCGTCCATCTCCGCGACGAACGCGTCGACGAACTCGTCGTAGACGTCCTCGTGGACGACGAAGCGCTTCGCGGCGATGCAGGACTGCCCGGAGTTGATCGTCCGCGCGCGGGCGCCCGTCGCGGCCGCGGCCTCAACGTCCGCGTCGTCAAGGACGACGAACGGGTCGCTCCCACCGAGTTCGAGGACGGTCTTCTTCAACTCGGCGCCGGCGGTCTCCGCGACGGCGCGCCCCGCGCGCTCGCTTCCCGTGAGCGTCACGGCTTTCAGGCGGTCGTCCTCGATCACGTCGTCCACGAGGTCCGAACTGACCAGGAGCGTCTGGAAGACGCCCTCGGGGTAGCCCGCCTCACGGAAGACTTCCTCGATGGCTTCGGCACAGCCGGGGACGTTCGAGGCGTGTTTGAGGAGGCCGACGTTCCCCGATGTGAGGTGTGGCGCGGCGAAGCGGAACACCTGCCAGAAGGGGAAGTTCCACGGCATCACGGCGAGAATCGGGCCGAGCGGTTCGTACGAAACGAACGAGTCCACGCCCGGTTCCGCGCCGATACGGTCGTCTTGGAGGTGTTCGCCCGCATGCTCGGCGTAGTAGTCGCAGACCCACGCGCACTTCTGGATCTCCGAGCGCGCCGCGGCCAGCGGCTTGCCCATTTCCGTCGTCATCAGCGCCGCGTACTCGTCCTCGTTCTCCCGGAGCACGTCCGCCGCGTTCGCAAGCAGTTCTTCGCGCTCGGCGAGCGGCACGTCGCGCCACGACTCGAACGCCTCCTCGGCCGTCTCGAGGGCGTCCTCGACGTCCGTCCGGTCGTCCACCTCGATCGCTTCGAGTGCTTCGCCGGTCGCCGGATTCACGCGTTCCATACGCGAGACAACGGTTTCCCGACAGTTGTAGCTACGGGCTGGTCGCAGTCCGTCGTCTTCGCGGTCAGAGTGGGCCGCGTCGCACCTTCTGCCGCCGCCCGTCGTCACCTCCGTGAATACACCTTTCTCGGCACAAACGATGTCACCATGCTCGGCACGAACGATGTTGCGGTCCCTCTTCGCGTCACTCGCGGCGGCGCGAGTGAGGAACACCAAGCGGTGGCCGATTCGAGATACCAAAACGCCACGGGGTCGAACGTCGAAAGGAGAGCCGGAGGAGGGATTTGAACCCTCGACCTATTCCTTACGAAGGAATCGCTCTGCCAGCTGAGCTACTCCGGCGCACGTCGCCCGCGTTCGGGCGCTCGTACTCATTCTCCCGTAGCCGCATGGAATGAATAAGGCTTGCGAATCGGGGGCGGTCGGTGGGGTGTTCCCGCCGGTCACTGCGGCGCGGCTCGCGGGTCACTACGCTCCCCGTTCGCTCTACTCGCGACAGCTCACTTCGTTCACTGTCGCGTGAGCCGCACGTCGAGACAGACGTTGTACTCGTGGGGCGCGTACGAGCGGACGGTGTGGCGCGTCTCGACCGTCACGTCGTACGTCGGTTCGGCGGCATCACGGATCGCGGCCTCGCCGGGCGCGTAGCGCTCGTCCTCGTGCTGGATATCGTAGTAGTGGAGGACGCACTCGTCGCCCGCGAGCGCGACGGCGGTGTCGATGAACTCGTTCGCGGTGTGCGGGAGATTCATCACGAGGCGCTGGGCCCACCCCTCGTAGTCGGCGGCGATCTCCCGCACGTCTCCGCAGTGCGCGGTGAGCCGATCCGCGACGTCGTTGCGTTCGGCGTTCTCCCGGAGGTAGTCGATCGCGGCCTCGTTGATGTCGGCGGCGACGACTTCGGCCCCTGCTTTCGCCATCGGGACGGCGTACGGGCCGACGCCCGCGAACATGTCGAAAGCGTGTTCGCCCGCTTCGACCTGCTGGACGACGCGGTGGCGTTCCGTGGCGAGGCGGGGAGAGAAGTACACCTCGGCGATGTCGAGGGCGAACTCACAGCCGTACTCGCGGTGGACGGTTTCGGTGGTCTCCCCGACGAGCACGTCCCAGTCGCGGACGCGCGTCTCGCCTTTCACCTTCGAGGCGCGGTTGACAACGGTCTCCGCGCGGACGTTCGACTCGACGATGGCGTCGGCGATCCGCGCGGCGTGCGCCGGGTCGTCCTCGTCGAGGATGACGACGTCGCCGAGGCGCTCGTACGACGGCTCGAAACCCAAGACGTCGGCGGGCGTGGTCGGCGTCTCGCGTTCGGGGACGTCGCGCTCGACGATGTCGAGGGCGGCGGGGACGGCGTCGGGGTCGGTGACGGGGATGTAGAGCGCGCCGTTCTCGACGACGATGTCGAGCGACTCGTCCACGAGGTCGGCGTCGGCGAGGCGGCGTCGCGTCGCTTCGCCCTCCTCGGTCGGGACGCGGACACAGGGCGCGTGCATACGTAAAACTGCGCGCCGTGCGGCCTTACGGCTGGCGTTTCGGTAGGCTACGGGACCGCCGTCTTGACGACCGCGCGCAACGAAACCCGTATCCACGCTGCGGACCCACGCGTACGCATGCTCACGTTCGTCGGACTCGGCCTCTACGACGAGTCCTCGATCACCGTCGAAGGGCGCGAGGCGATCGCCGACGCGGACGCCGGCGCGGTCTTCGCGGAGTTCTACACGAGCCACCTCGTCGGCGCAGACGTCGACGACATCGCGGCGTATCACGACATCGAGATCGACGTGCGGGACCGTGCCGGCGTCGAACAGCACCCCGAGCCGATTCTCGATGCCGCCGCTGACGGAGACGCCGTGTTCCTCACTGCCGGCGACACGATGATCTCGACGACCCACGTCGACCTCCGTCTGCGCGCACACGAGCGCGGGATCGAGACGCACGTCGTCCACGCGCCGACGGCCGAGTCCGCGGCCTCCAGTCTGACCGGCCTCCAGAACTACCGTTTCGGCAAGGCGACGACGCTCCCCTTCGAGTGGGCGCACGGCGCGGACGTCGTGCCCGGCTCGGTGATCGAGACCATCGAGGACAACCGCTCCCGGGGGTTACACACGCTGTGCTATCTCGACATCAAGGTCGGTCGCGGTCCCGAAGGTCCGGATCCCGACTTCGAGGCGTACATGAGCGCGGACTACGCCGCGGATCTGCTCGCAACGGCGTGGGATCCCGACGCGCTCGGCGTCGTCGTCGCGCGCGCCGGGAGTCCCGATCCCGTGGTGCGTGCGGACCGACTTTCGGTGCTCGCGGACGCCGACTTCGGCGACCCCCTTCACATGCTGATCGTTCCCGGCGACCTCCATCACGTCGAGGCGGACGCCCTCCGCGGACTCGCCGGCGCACCCCCGGATCTCACGTCCACCGAGTGAGCGTGGTCGATCGACTGCGGTCCGGATCACAATAAATTGATAACACCTCCCACGAAACTGCCAGCCGATGCGGACTCTCCACGCCCTACAACGTGAGATGCTCATACTGGTCGCCGACTTCGGCGATCCGTGCGGGCAGGACATCAAACGGGAACTGGAGGCGTACCACGACGCCGAAATCCGAAGCGAACAACTCTACCACCACCTTGACGCGCTCTGCGAGCGCGGCTTCGTCGAGAAACGCCGTGCGGACGGTCGCACGAACGCCTACGTTATGACCGACGAGGGACGTCAGTGGCTCGAGAAACAGCGCCACTGGGTCGCCGAGCACGCCGGTCCGGCGCCCCTCGACGAGGGAAGCTAGTCACTCGCCGGTCCTCGGACACCGCGAGCGTCAGTCGTCCATTACGTCGGTGTCGGGGGTCACGACCTCGATCTCGTGACCGTCCTGATCCTTCGTGAACGCGTAGTTCCAGTCACAGGACTCGGGATCACGGTACTCCTCGGCTTCGCGCTCCATCAGTTCGCTCCACGCGTCACCCAGGTCGTCGGCGCGCACCGCGAGGTGGCCCCAGCCGTCGGCGTCCTCGTAGCTCCGTCCGTCGTAGTTGTAGGTGAGCTCGACGGTCATCGCGCGCTCGCCGGCCCCCGCGGGCTTCATGAAGTAGTTGGCGAACGTATCGGACTCCCAGCGGCCGTCGGCCTCGTACTCGAACTTCCGCGTCCAGAAGCCAAGCGCCTCGTCGGCGTCCTCGACGCGGATCATCGTGTGATCGAGACTCCACTTCTGGCCGTGGTCGCGCTCGACGATCTCGACCTCGTGGCCGTCCGGGTCCGTCACGAACGCGTAGGAGCCACCGCAGGACTCGGGATCGCGGTAGTCCTCGACGCCCTCGTCCATCAGTTCCTCGTAGGCCGCGGCGACGTCTTCGACGCGCACGGCGATGTGGCCCCACGCGTCGCCCATGTCGTACTCGCTCGTGTCGTGATTGTACGTCAGTTCGAGGACGGCGTCCTCCTCCTGTCGGTCCTCGGGCCCGAGATAGACGTTCGTGAACGTCTCGGCCTCCCAGCGGCCGTACTCGACGTAGTCGAGGTGGCCCTTGTACCAGTCGAGGGATTCGTCGAGGTCGCCGACGCGCATCATCACGTGATCGAGCACGTAGTCGCTGTCACTCATACGCGATCCGTGGACCGCGCGGATCGTAAGGGTACCGACGTCGGCTCAATTCGGTGGTTCCGGGCGGACGAAGAGGAGGCGCCGGAGGGCGTCGCGGTAGGCGGAGAGGGCGACCCCCCAGAGCAGCGCCGTGCCGATCGGGAGGACGAGCAGGCGGGGGTTATAGCGGGAGAGCCCGACGACGTGCAACAACTCCGCAGCGCCCGCCATGACGAGCAGGCCGGCAGTGACGCGGCGATCCTCGCGGTCGACGACACCGAGCGCGGCGCTCACAAGCGCGCACGCGAAGAGGAACGCCCCGGTCGGCCACGCCTGCTGCCAGTATGCCGAGATGACGGCGTGATCGAGATACGTCGGGAGAAAAGTGAAATGCCGGCCGAGCGGGCCGAGCACCGTCCCGAGCCCGTACGAGAAGTAGGCGTCGTAGCCGACGGTGCCGTCGGGATTCGTCCACCGGATGACCGTCCACGGCACCGCGCCGACGACGAAGAGCGCGAGGAGCCGCTGGCTGGTGGGCCGGCGCGACATACGCGTGTGGTCGTGCGCCCCGTCCGAGGCTCTTTCGGTCGGTGCGCGTTCGACTCGCCCGGTCGTGCTACCGTCGGACGATGAGTCGGAGGACGTCCTCGTCCTCGAGGACGTGGTCGCGGCCGACCTGCTGGTCGTCGTGCTGCGCGGAGGGACCGGTGACGCGCGCGAACCGGAAGCGATCGTCCATGTCGCCGCCGAGGCGGTCGAGGGCGTCGTCGACGGTCTCGCCGCGCCGGAGAATGAGCGGTTCGTCGTAGTCGACGCCACGGCCCGGTTTGTCCATGTAGACCCGGATGAGGTCGAGATCCTCCCAGAGGCGCTCCTTGAGAGCGTCGAGCCCTTTCTCCTCGTGCGCGCTGATGAAGACCGCGTCCTCGTCGGGGTCGATGTCCCGCGCGCGAAGGTCCTCCTTCACCGTGTCGACGTAGGAGGGCTCGATGAGGTCCGTTTTGTTGACGACGGTGAGCGAGGGGAGGTAGACGCGATTGTCCATCACGCCGTCGACGAGTTCGTCGACGTCCGGGTTGCCACGGATCGTGACGTCCGCGTTCACGTACCCCTGCTCGCGCAGGACCTGTCTGACGGTGTCGTGATCGAGTTCGAGGTCGCCGGACGTGTTCACGTCGATGCCGCCCTTGATCTTCTTCGAGATGCGGACGTGGGGCGGTTCGGTGTCGAGGCGGATCTTGTTGTCGTAGAGTTCGTCGTAGAGGCGGTCGTACTGGTCGATCTCGAAGGCGGAGAGCATGAAGACGATCAGGTCGGTCGAGCGGATGACGGAGAGGACCTCGCGCCCGCCGCCACGCCCGCCCGCGGCGCCCTCGATAAGACCCGGGACGTCGAGGATCTGGATGTCGGCGCCGCGGTATTTCAGCATCCCGGGATTGACGTCGAGCGTCGTGAACTCGTAGGCGCCGACCTCGCTGTCGGCGTTCGTGAGCGCGTTGACGAGCGTGGACTTGCCGACGGAGGGGAAGCCGACGAGCGCGACGGTTGCGTCACCCTGCTGTTTGACGGAGTAGCCCCCGCCGCCACCGGAGCCGGCCTGCTGGGCTTCGAGCTTCTCCTTTTTGTCCGCGAGCTTCGCCTTCAGCCGGCCGATGTGCGCTTCCGTGGACTTGTTGTACGGAGTGTTCGATATCTCCTCTTCGAGCTCCTCGATCTCCGCCTCCAGTCCCATTGGACGAACGTGGGCCGTCTCGCCGGAAAGCACTTTCGTCCGGGCGTCGCACGGGTCTCTCACGATCTTCGACACGTTTATTCGGTCGCTCGGGAGACAGGTTCGGTATGGGCGACCCGTCGCGGTATCGGGACAGCACGCAGATCGTCCTCCCGGTCGGGGCGCTCGACGGCCTCGACGCGCCGCTCGACGAGCAGTTCACCGTCACGCTATTCGAGCGCGATGGCGTCGTTCGGATCATCGGGAGTCCGGTCGAGATCCGCGCCGCGAGTGACTACCTCGTCCGACAGGGCATCAGCCTCCCGTGAGGGGGTGACCAACGGGCCGCGCCGATCGCCGGCTTTCGAACGGTTTAAATCCGCCGCGCGATTGCGTCCACGCATGGCTGATACCATCGAAGTGCTCGTGCCCGGCGGGCAGGCCAACCCCGGCCCGCCCCTCGGCCCGGAGCTCGGTCCCACGCCCGTCGACGTGCAGGCGGTCGTCGAGGAGATTAACGACCAGACCGCGGCCTTCGACGGCACGGAGGTCCCCGTCACCGTCGAGTACGAGGAGGACGGCTCCTTCTCCATCGACGTCGGTGTTCCGCCGACGGCGGAGCTCATCAAGGACGAGGCCGGCTTCGAGACCGGCTCCGGTGAGCCCCAGACGGAGTTCGTCGCGGACCTCTCCATCGAGCAGCTGAAGTCCATCGCGGAGCAGAAGCAGTCCGACCTGCTCTCGTACGACACGAAGAACGCCGCGAAGGAAGTCGCGGGCACCTGCGCCTCGCTCGGCGTCACCATCGAGGGCGAGGACGCGCGCGGCTTCAAGGCCCGCGTCGACGACGGCGAGTTCGACGACGTACTGGCTGAGGCGTAAGCCGAAGCCAGTGCGAGCGGGACCTTTTGGTCCCGCCTACGTCTTGCCGAGGCGTAAGCCGAGGCGAGTGCGGCTCCGCATTCATTCACTTTCTCCGCCCGCAGAGCCGTGTCGCTATCGTTCGGCGAAGTAGCTGTGCCAGTGGCGTTTACAGCCGGGGTTGAACGCGTGGCCGCAGGACGGACAGTCGTCGTCGCAGGCGGCGTATTCGCCGACGGTGAGCGTCGTCCCGCAGGCCCCGCAGAGAATCGCGGGGTCGTCGAAGGCGTCGCGCGGGATGACGCGATACTCGTGGTCGGCGACGGCATCGTGGCAGGCGCGGCAGGGGTAGTAGATGTCACAGCACGCCGCGCGGATGGCGATCACGTCGTGCGCGGTGTCGTAGTGCGCACAGCGAGTCTCGGGACCGACGGTTCGGCCGCGGACGGTCGTCCCGGCGACCGTGCGCTCCATCAGTGCTCGGCGGCAATGGCGTCGCGGAACCGATCGCGCTCGTCCGCGCTGAGGTCGCCGACGGTGGCCCTCGAGGTGGTCGTGGTGTGCGCCTCGACGCCGCGCATCGCTTCGCAGAGATGCGTCGTGGAGAGCTCGACGGCGACGGCGTCGGCCGCGATGGCATCGTCGAGTCCCTCTGCGATGTCACGGGTCAGGCGCTCTTGGACGGTGAGCTTCCGGGACGCCCACTTGACGTAGCGCGCGAGCTTCGAGAGCCCGACGACTTCGCCGTCAGGCCGATAGGCGACGTGTGCGACGCCGTGGAAGGGGAGGAGGTGGTGTTCGCAGAGCGAGTAGACGGGGATTCCGGTCTTGACGACGAGGTCGTCGGTGTCGGTGTCGAAGGTCCGCATCGTGGGGCGCTCGTCCTCGCGGTAGCCGCGCGTGAGCTCCTCGTAGGCGGCGGGGACGCGGCGTTCCCACGTCTCGACGAGGCCGTCGCGGCCGGGGTCCTCGCCGATGGCGTCGAGGAGGAGGCGGGTCGCGTGCGCGAGTTGCTCGTGATCGACCGGGCCGTCGTGCTCGTCGTCCGTCTCGTCGCTCTCGTCGTGGGTGGGCGTTCCGTCGGTCATGTCCGTGGCGTCCGCGTTGTGCTGTATTCGTCCGTCGTTGGTGAGAAGCCGTCGATTCCGGCGTGGACGTCGTCGAGTCACTCCTCGACGTAGAGCGAGTAGAGGATGACGGCGAAGCCGACGCCGGTGAACCCGCTCTCGATGGCGAGCGCGAGCATCGGGTCGACGTGGAGGAGCGTATCGACGAAGCCGGCGAAGAGCGCGCCGACGGTGACGACGCCGAAGCCGAGCGCGAGCAGGCGGATCGAACGCGAGTGCGTGCGGATCGACGCCTCGTAGGCGAAGTACGTGATCGCGCCTCCGAGGAGGAGCGTCACCGTCTTCAGGATCGTTACGAGGGTCGCGAGTCCGATTCCCATCGGGGTCACGTCTCCTTTTGCACCTCCGCCCAGATGTCCGCGAGCCGTTCGGTGGGACCGCGTGCGGGCCGCTCGACGTCGAGGCCGAGGTCGTGGTCGTCGTCGAACGCAACTTCGAGAGAGTCGAACGCCGCCCGATAGCGCGAGCGGTGTCGGCCGTCCGAGCGGACTTCCGTCTCCTCGTCGACGAGCGTCGCGTCGGTGAGCAGTTCGAGTTTCCTGTAGGTCGTCGAGAGTGGCACGTCGCACGCCTCCGAGAGTTCGTTCGCCGTCATTGGTTCTTCGAGCGCATCGAGGAAGGCTCGACAGTCCGCGTCGTTGAGCGCATCCAGAACGCGCGCGAGGTCGAGGTCGTCGTCGGATGCACTCATGCTGTCCCCGTGCAGGTCGTCACCGAGCGTACGCGCTCGCCCCTTAGGTATCGACCGGTTCGCGCTGCTGCGGTCGCAACCGACTTATCGTCGGCGCTTGCACGGCGCGGTATGTATGACCGGGACGGGGGAGTACGGTGAGCGCGCCCGAGGCGGCGAGCGCGGAAGTCGGCGATGCGCCCGACGATAGCGGGTCGACCGGGGTCGATCAGCCGCGGCGTGCGCTCGCCACCGTGATCGCCATCGTCTTCATCGACCTCCTCGGGTTCGGCATCATCATCCCCATCCTCCCCTACTACGTCCGGAGCTTCGGGGTGAGCGACGTCTACATCGGTCTGCTCGCGGCGTCGTACTCGCTATTACAGTTCGCCTTCGCGCCGCTACTCGGCCGCCTCAGCGACGACCACGGCCGCCGGCCGGTGTTGATGCTCTCGGTCTCGGGGAGCGCCGTCGCGTGGACCCTGTTCGGTCTCGGCGCGGAGTTCGAGGCCCTGTTCGGCGTTGCGGGCGGCGTCGGCACCCTCTTCGTCGCACGGATGGTCGCCGGCGCGATGGGCGGCAACGTCGCCACCGCGCAGGCGTACATCGCGGACGTCACCACGCGGGAGGAGCGCGCGGGGGCGCTTGGCCTCATCGGCGCGGCCTTCGGCCTCGGCTTCGTCTTCGGACCGGCGCTCGGCGGGCTCCTCGCAAGCGATCCCGTCGTCGCCGCGGCCCGATCCGTCTTCCCCGCATTCGTTCCCGCGACGCGGTTCAGCCTCCCGAGTTTCGCCGCCGCGGGTCTCTCCGTCCTCGCCTGTCTCGCCGCGTACGCCTTCCTTCCCGAGCCCGTGCGTCACCGCGGCTCCGCGCGCCGCACCGGCGTCATCTCCGGCTTCTTCGAGGCCGCGCGCTCGGCGGCGCTGCGCCCCTACGTTGCGACCTTCCTCCTCGTCTCGGTCGCGTTCTCCGGGATGCAGGTCGTCTTCGTGCCGTTCGCGGCCGACACCTTCGGCTACGGGGAAGCCGAGACGGCGCTCCTCCTCACGTATATCGGCGTGCTCGGCGTCGTGAACCAGGCGGTCGTCGTCGGGCGGCTCTCCCGCCGGTACCGTGACGACGCGCTCGCCGTCGTCGGCGCGCTCGCGCTCGTCGGTTCGCTCGCCGCCGTTCCGTTCACACCGGTCCTCGGCGACGCCGTCGTCCCGTCGTCGCTGCTCGCCGGCGCGCCACCGTGGCTCACGCCCGCGTTGGTCGCCCTTCTCGCCGTTCTCGCGGTGCTATCGTTCGGAAACGGCCTGTTGAACGTCGCCCTCTCGACGCTCGTCTCCGCGGCCGCTCCGCCGGACGAGCAGGGCGCGGCGTTCGGAATCACGCAGAGCGCGGGGAGCCTCGGACGGACCGTCGGGCCGCCGGCGATGACTGCACTCTACGTCGTCTCGCCGTGGCCGCCGTTCGTCCTCGGTGCCGTCCTCGCCGTGGGCGTCGTGGTCGTCCTCGTGGCCACCGTCTACGGCACGGGGGACGCGAGCGCCGGGCCGCAGGGTTGAAACGTCCCGCGCGGAAACCACCCGTCACGATGCCCACCGCCGAAGTCGACCTCCCGAGCGACCTCGAAGTCGAAATCGACCGCCTTGTCGACGAGGGCGAGTTCTTCAACCGCAAGGAGGCGGTCGAAGAGCTCCTCTCGACGGGGCTGAACGTCTACGACGCCACGTCGGGGAACGACGAGGAGGCCGAGATGGAGGAGTTCGAGGCGGATATGCGCGAGACGAGCGAGCGCTCGCTCGGCGACGAATACGAGTTCTGATCAGGTCGCGCGGGCCTCATCCGGAAGCGGGGCGCCGTAACGGCCGCCGAGAGCGACGCTGACGCGCTCAGCGGTGCTCCGCGAGGAAGTCCTCGATGCGGTTGGTCGCCTCACGGAGTTCGGGGAGCGAGCGCGCGTACGAGACGCGGACGTGCCCCTTCCCGCCGTCGCCGAAGACGCGCCCGGGGACGACGGCCACCTCCGCCTCGCGGAGGAGGTCCTCCGCGAACTGCTCGTCGTCGCCGGGAACCGAGGGGAAGACGTAGAACGCCCCGCGTGCCTCGAAGCACTCCATTCCCATCTCCCGAAAGCGCGAGAGCACGAAGCGACGGCGCCGGTCGTACTGCTCACGCATGTCGACGACGGCGTCGTCGCAGGACTGCAGGGCCTCGAGCGCCGCGGCCTGCGCGGTCGTCGGCGCGGAGAGCATCGTGTACTGATGGATGCGGTTCATCCCGTCGATGACCTCGGAGGGGCCCATCGCGTACCCCAATCGGAGGCCAGTCATCGCGTACGCTTTGGAGAAGCCGTTGAAGACGACGGTTCGCTCGCGCATCCCCGGCTGGGTGGCGATGCTGTCGTGTTCGCCCTCGTACGTGAGCGCCGCGTACACCTCGTCGGAGAGGACGAAGAGGTCGTGTTCGCGCGCGAACTCCGCGACTTCCGCGAACCCCGAGGCGTCCATCACCGCGCCCGTCGGGTTGTTGGGGTAGCAGAGCACGAGGAGGTCGGCGCGCTCCGCGCCGGCGCGCTCTAAGGCGTCGTACGTGAGGCGGAACTCGTCCTCGGCGCGCGTCGGCACGCGGAGGACCTCCCCGCCGGCGAACGAGGCGTCGGGTCCGTAGGAGATGTACGCGGGCTCGGCGACCGCGACGACGTCGCCGGGATCGACGAGTGCGCGCATGGCGAGGTCCATCGCCTCGCTGACGCCCGTCGTGACGAGGATTTCGTCGTCCGCGTCGTAGTCGTGGCCGTAGCGCGTGACGTGGGCCGCGATCGCCTCGCGGAGATCCCGCCGACCGCGATTCGACGTGTAGGAGGTCTGTCCGCGTTCGAGGGCGTCGATGGCGGCCTTCCGGGCGGGCCACGGCGCGCTGAAGTCGGGTTCGCCGACGCCGAGCGAGACGACGTCGTCCATCTCCTCGGCGATCTCGAAGAATCGTCGGATGCCCGACGGCGGCGTTCGCTCCGCGCGTTCGGAAAGGCGGCTCATGGGGAGTACGAGAGGCGATCGTCCGTCTCGCCGTCGTCGAACTCGATCCCGTCGGCCTTGTACGTCTCCATGACGTAGTGTGTGACCGTCTGTGTCACCTCGGGAATCGGGGCGATCTCCTCCGAGACGAAGCGCGACACCGCATTCATCGTGTCGGCACGCACCTCTAAGGCGAAGTCGTAGTCGCCGCTGACGAGCTGGAACGCTGTCACTTCCGGGAACTTGGCGATACGACGGGAGATGTCCTCATACCCCGTCTCGCGGTCGAGTTCGACGTTCAGTTCGACCTTCGCCTCGACGATCCCGTCGTCGAGCGCCGCCCAGTCCACGACCGCGGTGTAGCCGCGCACCACGCCGGCGTTTTCCAGAGCCTCGACGTGCGCCTCGACGTCCTCCGGAGTGAGGTCGAGTTGTCGGGCGACGTCCTCCGCCGTGTACCGGGCGTCCTCGCACAGTAGATCGAGGACGCGTCTGCGCTCGTCGTCCATACTCGCCCGCACGGCACGTCCGTTCTTAGTGCTGTCCCTCCTTGATCACAGCCACGGCCGCGACCACCGCCACCCGACGGCTTTTGCAGCGGGATCATCTAGCGGCTGGTGATGATCGTCATCCACGCGGCTTTCCCGATCGACCCGGAGCACCGCGACGAAGCGCTCGACCTCGCCCGCGACCTCGTCGCGGCGTCGAACGAAGAACCCGGCGTCGTCGACTACCACGCAACGATCGACATCGAGGACGAGACCGTCCTCCGATTCGTCGAGCGATACGAGGACGCCGCGGCCGCCGAGGCCCATGAGGAGAGCGAGCATTTCCAGTCCTTCGCCGCCAGCCTCCCCGACGTCCTCGATGGGGATCCCGACGTCACTCGCTTCGACGTCGAATCGGCGACCGATGTCAAGCTCTGAGGCGCGCGGCCCGGCCGTTCGATGCGAGCACTGACGAGTGGGGTATGCGCCACTTCCGTCTTCGCCCCCTCAGTTCGAGTGCTGTTAGCCGTGAAGAGGGGAGAGTGGGGAGTCGGGCCGGCGGATCACCCGCCGACCCGACGACCGCTTCGTGTGGCCGCTATTCGCCGAGCCCGCGCTCCATCGTGACGTGCGGGATCCCGGCTTCGTCGAAGACGTCGCCGACGCGCTCGTAGCCGCGTGCGGCGTAGAAGCCCGCAGCGCTCGTCTGGGCGTCGAGGACTGCGCGGCCGTGTCCCGTCTCGCGGGCGTGTGCCTCAACCGCGTCCATCAGGCGTGCGCCCCACCCGTCGCCGCGGTGGGCGGCGCGAACGGCGACGCGCTCGACTTTCGCCGCGCCCGACTCAGCCGTCCGATAGCGCGCGGTGCCGACGGCCTCGGGTTCGCCGTCGACGCGGGCGAGGAAGTGCGTCGCCTCCTCCTCGTGGTCGTCCACCTCGATCGATGCCGGGACGCCCTGTTCGTCGACGAAGACGGCGTACCGGACCGCGAGCGCTTCGCGGAACGCCGCCGCCGTCTCGACCACTTCCACGCCGTGCATATCCGTCGGCAGGCGGTCGTCACACAAGAGCAGCGCGAAAACCCACGACGCCAGGCTAGGTCACTGACGGAGGCCTCACTCTCCTCGCCACCGCTGCGCGACGCGTTCCGGCGTGACGATGCGTCGCGTCCCGCTCCCCGCGCCGAACAGTTATGGCCGTTCGGTGAGTCGGACCCGGTAAGGGAATGACCGACGCCGACGCTCCCGGCGGAGCGCTGGGTCACTGTCCGGAGTGTGGGGCCGACGTCCCCGCAACTGCGGTGCTCATCGAGTACGAGGCCGACGACGGGCGATCAGCGTACGCCGCCTGCCCGTCGTGCGATACCGTCGTGAAGCCGCGCTCCTAACCCACAGCGACTTTGCCGGGCCGCTCGAATAGCCGGTGGATGCGCACACGACTCAGAACGGTTTTCGTCGTCGTTCTCCTCGTCGCCTCGAGTGCGGCGACGACGAGTGCGGCGGCCGCCCACGCCCCGGGCGTCGATCGGGGGACCGCGAGCGCGACTGCACCCGCGCTCGACACCGCCACGTCCGCACGGGCTGACAACGCGAGCGGGGCGAACGAATCGATCGGCTACGTCGACGGCTATTGGTACGACACCTCGATCGACGTCGATCAGTCCGACGGGCTGAGCGACGCGGAGATCCGGGCGTACGTCCGGCGGACGATGGCGCGCGTCGAGCGCCTCCGCGAGCACGACTTCGAGACGCCGGTCCCCGTGAACGTCATGTCGCGCGACGCGTATCGCGCGAACCGATCGAACGCGTCGACGAACGCGACGTACGCGCGGTGGAACCAACAGGTGTGGGAGGCCGCCCTGATCGTCGGCGACGAGACGAACCTTTCGTCGGCGACGTCCTCGTACTACTCGAACAGCGTCCAAGGGTTCTACTCGCCGAGCGACGACGCCATCGAGATAATCGTCCCCTCCGGGAAGCGGGCGTACATCGACCGGGCGACGCTCGCCCACGAGCTGACCCACGCCCTCCAAGATCAGACCTACGACCTCGGCAAGGCGAAGTACGGCGGCGAGACGCAGGACGCACAACTCGCCACGAGCGGTCTCATCGAGGGTGAGGCTCGATACGTCGAGAACCGATACAGCGAGCGCTGTACGAACGGAACGTGGCGTTGTGTCACCACGCCCTCGACGAGCGACGACTCCTCGGGCTCCTCCAGTTCGTCCGGCTCCTCCGGATCGTCGCCCCCGGCGAGTCTGCAGTACACGCTCTACTTCCCGTACGCGAGCGGTCCGGGGTACGTTCACGACCTGCTCCAGCGCGGCGGCTGGGACGCCGTCGACGCCGCGTGGCGCGATCCGCCGACCACGACGACCGAGATCATCCACGGCGAAGTCCCCGCGGTGACGGACGTCGCCGTTGACCGGGACGCGGCGACGAACGGGTGGCGGACGTACCCGAACGTCGGCGTGGACGGGACGGACACGCTCGGCGAGGCCTCGCTGTTCATGGGGCTCTGGTGGCAGAGCGCGCGCTACGACGCGGGCGTCGTGCCGACGGACATCCGCGCGAACGACGGCTATCGGACGTTCCGATACGACGCACCGGCTTCGGCGGGGTGGGCGGGCGACGCGGTGCTCCCCTATCGGAACGGCGACGCGGACGGCTTCGTCTGGAAGACCGCGTGGGAAGCGAACACCGACGCGGGCGACTTCGCGGCCGGCTACGTCGCGGCGCTGAAAGCGCACGGCGCGACCCGTGAGGACGGCGTCTGGGTCGTTTCCGGGGACGACGGTTATCGGGGTGCGTACCGCGTCGTGCACGCGAACGAGACCGTAACGGTCGTGAACGGGCCGGACGTCGCCGCGGTGAACGACATCCGGCCGTCGCTCGCCGGTAGCGAGAGTTCTCCGGGGACGTCCGGGGAATCCTCGCCCGGATTCGGCCTTCTCGTGGGCACGCTCGCGCTCCTCGTCGTGTCCTTCGTCGCACTCTTGCGCCGTCGATAACGCCGCTCCACCCGGCCGTCACCGGTCGTTGGAGAGTCGTTGCCGGTGCGCCGCCGACCGTCGCGGCATCTTTGACTATCGTTATGTACATAGATAGTAATGTTTTTACAGTATGTACGATCAGTTCACGGTGAAACATGTCTGAAAAGAGCACACACTCGCGGCGGCAGTTCCTCCAAGTGACGGGCGCACTCGGTGCGGCCGCCGTCGCAGGCGGGGCTCAGGGCGTCAGCGCCCAGGAGATGCAGACGTACGGCGACGGCTCGCATCCGACACCGCCGGAGACGGACGTCGAGGCGATCCTCTCGGAGATGAGTGTCGAGGAGAAGATCGGACAGATGATCCAGGCGAACGTCTCGACGGTCGACGCGAACGAAATCGCGTCGCTGTTCACCGACTACCACGTCGGCTCACTTCTCACTGGATCCGCCTACCCACCGTCGCGTGATCCCGTCGAGCTCTCGAAGGGAATCAATGCTCTCCAAGAGTACGCGATCGGGGAAGGGAACGGCGTCCCGTTCGTCTACGGCCTTGACACCGTCCACGGGAACGTCACGGTCGAGGGGGCGACGGCGTTCCCGCACCACGTGGCAATGGGTGCGACGCGGGACCCCGAACTGATGGCGACCGCGGCGAGACACACCGGGGACTCCGCGGCTGCCGTCGGCGCGCACTGGGGGTTTGCCCCGACGAGCGGGATCGCCCGCGACCCCCGCTGGGGGCGCTTCTACGAGACACTCTCCGAGGACCCGCACCTGGCGGGTGAACTCGGCGCGGCGGCCGTCCGTGGTCTCCAAGAGGGCGACGCAGAGCACGGCGGTGTCGCGGCGAGCGTGAAGCACTTCGCCGCGTACAGCGAACCGCAGAACGGCGACGACCGCAGTCCCGCCCGCATCCCGGTCCGGGACCTCGTGGAGAACCATCTCGTCCCCCACCATATGGGGATTCAGGAGGAGCCCCTGACGGTGATGATCAACAGCGGCTCAGTCAATGGCGTTCCGGCGCACGCCTCCTCGTGGCTCCTTACCGACGTCCTGCGCGACCAGATGGGCTTCGAGGGACTCGCCGTCTCCGACTGGAACGACTTCCACCGGATGGTCGAGATGCACGAGTACGCACCCGACCTTCGCACGGCCGTGAAGGAGGGCGTCAACGCCGGCGTCGACATGGCGATGCTCTCCGACATGGCGCACGTCGAGGAGTTCTACACCGCGCTTCGTGATCTCGTCGAGGCCGGCGAGGTGCCCGAGTCGCGCATCGACGAGGCCGCGCGGCGCTCGCTCGAACTGAAGGCCGAACTCGGACTCCTCGACGACCCGTACGTCGACCCGACGCGCGCCCCGGACGTCGTCGGCGGCGCGAAGGACGCGGCCCGCGAGGCCGTCCACGAGTCGCTCACCCTCCTGAAGAACGAGGGCGACGCGCTCCCACTCGCATCGACGCAGAACGTCGTACTCGCCGGCCCGAACGTCGACAACGTCCGCACGCAGTGCGGCGGGTGGACCATCGGTTGGCAGGGCCTCCACGCGGACGACGCGAAGCCCTGGGCGACGACCATCGCGGACGGCGTGCGCTCGCGCGCTATCGGTGGCGTCGCCGTCCACGAGACCGGCTACACGTTCAACCGCTGGAGCGACGACGAGTGGTCGCTCGATGCCGAGACGAAGGCCGCGATCGTCGCGGACGCGAAGGCCGCCGATCGCGTCGTCCTCGTCCTCGGCGAGGGCCCGTACGCCGAAGGGTTCGGGAACACGGACGAACTCGCACTCCCGGCCGCCCAGCGCGAACTCGTTGACGCCGTCGCCGACCTCGATACGGACGTCGTCGGTGTCCTCGTCGCCGGCCGGCCGCGCGGGACGAGCGAGACACTCGCCAAACTCGACGCCTTCGTGATGGCGTACTACCCGGGCAGCGCCGGCGGTGCCGTTGCGGACGTCCTCTACGGTGATTCGGACCCGGGGGGCCGCCTCGCCTTCCGCTGGCCCGATGGCGTCGGGCAGGTGCCGAACTACTACAACCAGTACCACCCCGCTAAGGACAACGCGGACGCGCTCTTCGACTTCGGCGCGGGGCAGAGCTACACGGAGTTCGCGTTCTCCGATCTCACCGTCTCGCCGTCCACGGTCGCGGATGCCGCGAGCACGGGCACCGCAACGGCGAGCGTGACTGTGACGAACACTGGCGACCGGACGGGTACCGCGCTCGCCGAGGCCTTCTACACGGAGGCGTACGGGTCCGTCCAATACCCGCGGCGCAAACGCCTCGGATCCGAGAAGGTCGAACTCGCGCCCGGGCGTTCGCAGCGTGTGACGGTCGAGTTCCCGCTCGCCGCGCTCGCCGTCGTCCCGGACGAGGTACCGGGGACCGCCGACCCGGTCGTTGAGGCCGGTGACTTCACCGTCGAACTCGGCGGAGAGACGACGACGCTCACGATCGCCGAAACCGTCCCGCTCGACCCGACGCCCGACGCGAGCCAGTGAACGCCGCGCGCTGACACCCGTGCTACCGGGCGCCGCGCAACCCTTATCGTCGCGTTCCGCCTATTCTCGTCTGTAATGGCACGCGGAACGGTTGACTTCTTCAACCAAACTGGCGGTTACGGATTCATCGAGACTGACGACGCGGACGAGGACGTCTTCTTCCACATGGAAGACGTCGGCGGCGCGGACCTCACCGAGGGCGAGGAAATCGAGTTCGACATCGAGGAGGCCCAGAAGGGCCCGCGAGCGACGAACGTCACGCGCGTCTAACTCCGGGAACGAACACGAGAACGCGTTTTTTCGAGACAGTACACCCGAGCGAAGCGGACGTTCGCCCGTCGGATACAGCCACCCGGAACCGCCCCGCTCTTCTTCGTCCGGCACGTCCCGTGCGCCATGGCGATGGACTCACTGCCGTCTCGGCCGCTCACGATCGCGGAGGGGCGTGCGCTCCACCGCAGCGATGCCTTCCGGATGGTCGCGCCGGCGAGCGCGCACACCGCCCGCGGGGAGGACGAACGCCTCGTCTCCGCGCTCGTTCTCGTGCGCGACAGAGTCGTGCAGGGCGTCGGCTACGATCTCGGCACGGACGAGTGGCGAGTCGTCTACAGCGAGTCGTTCGAGCCGGCGGACGACGAGGAGCGGGCCGCGGCCGACGGCGTCGTCACGGCCGCGGAGGAGCACGCGCAGGCCGCGAACGAGGCGCTGCGCGAGTGGGCGGGCCACGAAGACCGGGAGTTCGAGGCCGTCGAGGATTCCGCGGTCGAGGCCGAGGCTGGCGAGAGCGAGCGCGCTCGTGCGCTCTTCGAGCGGTATCGCGCCGTGAACGACACGAACGCGGACGCGGAGTGACGTAGCTTTTTGCCGGCGGCGCTTGAGGACCCGGTATGACGCGTTTCCTCGTCGCCACCGACTCCATTCACACGACCGCGGCTGCCTGCGACTACCTCGGTCCCCGACTCGACACCGACGACTCCGTTCGCGTCGTCGGCGTCATTGAGAACGGGTCGCGTGATGCCGGCGACGCCGTGAACGTCGCGTCGGCGCGCCTCACGACGCCGACCGTCGAAACCGCGGTCCGCGACGGTGAGCCCGTCGATGAGATCCGGAACGAACTCGAACGCGGCGACGTCGACGAACTCGTCATCGGTGCACACGAACCCGGCACGGGCGCCGAGGACGGTCTCGGCCGGACCGCGGGCGCGCTCGTCGGCCACGTTGAAGTTCCCTGCGTGGTGTTGCCGCCCGTCGGACTGGCGTGAGGGGGACCGGCGTCAGTTGAGGCGCAGATACGGCGGGTCATCGAGGTATTCGACGAGGCGGACTTGTCCGACGTCACCCACGCGGCCCCCCTTGAGGCGGACGTACTGCAGCCCGGTCTCGTCGAGCCACGTCTCGATGCCGACCGTCGCCGCGTCCGTGTAGAACTCCGCCATCTGACTCCCCATCAGGTTCGGATTGTGGACGTCGATGAGGACGTCCGATCGCCCGAGGAACTGTGACGGCACCCAGTACCGGAATCGTCGGGCCGCCTCCTCGCCGACTGCGTGCAGTTTCGCCTCCGTGTTCAGCAACAAGAACAGCCCGTCTCCCGCGTTCCGTTCGCGGATCTTCCCGAAGAGATACTGGAGGCCGACGTCCTCGACCCGCGGATCGAGGACGTTCCGGTGATCCGCCCACGCGCCCAGCGCGTCGACGATGAACAGCCGGTCCGCGTCCAAGAGTTCGCCCGTGTCCTCGAACGGGACCTCACTACGCCGGACCTGCTCGTCCACGCGATCACGGGGGTGTTGACTTGCGGGATGAGCGCGATGCTCATTCCGGACCGCAGTGCGCTCCGTGCGGCCGCGAACAGGAGGTCGTCCACGGTCGCCTTCCCGTCGTGTTCGAGGAGCGTGCTCTCGCCCATCGGAAGACCACCACCGAGGAGGGAGTCGAACGACTCGACGCCCGTCGAGAGGAACTGTCGTTCGACACCACTTGGCGTGATCGTCCGCTGTCGCGGTGCGATGGCGACCCCGGCATCGGTGAATCCGAGTTCGTGCTGGCGCGTATCGTGGTCGACGCCTCGCATCTTCAGCACGTCGATGAACCGCCGGATGTCCCCCTTCTTCTCCTCGCGCCAGAGGCGCAACACGCCGTGTGTGTTGTACTGGATCGTGTTCGACGGCGCGACCGACTCCACCGGTCCACTCCGCGGCGCCGCCCCGACGAACTCGGACGTGAAGACCGTCGTCGAGCCGAAGTCGGTCGTGAAGAGTTGGATCAGATCGAGGACGCCGCGCCGATAGACCGCTTGATCGTCCGCCATCGGTTCGAGGCCTGTGATGCTGTCCAACACGACACGATCTGCTGGCCGGTATCGCTCGAGTACCTGTCTGATCCGCTCGCTCGTGAACGGAGCGGAAAATCCTTCGCCGACCACTTCATCGCCGTCGAAGCGCTCGATGGTCAACGCCGACTCGTCGCTGTCGAAGGTCTGACCCGTGCGCGCGTGAATCGATGTGACCGTCAGGTCGTCGTGTTCCAAGTCGAACTCGAACGACGCGAACGCGTCCCGGATCTCCTCGATCGTCTGCTCGGTGCTGATGAACAGACAATCGTCTCCCACCTCCAGACCGGCCTGCAGAAACTGCATCGCGAGTGTGCTCTTCCCGGTGCCGGGCGTCCCGGTGATGAGCGTTGCGCGCGACTCCGGGAGCCCGCCGTTCAACATCTCATCCAACGCCGCGATACCGGTCGAAGCTGGCATAGCGGGCGTATGCACGGTCGTATCTTCACTCTGGCGGTGCGACGCCTCAGCGCGCCATCCTCACGGTCGCCGCATGCCCGTTCGAGTCTCCGACGTCTCCCTACTGGTCGGCGTCGCTCTCTCCCGCACCGCTCTCACGGGTCGCTCGCTCATGGCTCCGCCGTTCGCCTCTCGCGGTGCTCCGCGCCGCGCCCTGCTCCCCGTTCGGGTCTCCGACGCCTCCCTACTGGTCGGCGTCGCTAGCCTCGTCGGCGAAGTCGAGCGCACAAGAGTTGATGCAGTAGCGCTCGCCGGTCTCCGTCGGGCCGTCCTGGAAGACGTGCCCGAGGTGGCCGCCGCAGTTCGCGCAGACGACTTCCGTGCGGACCATCCCGTGGCTTGTGTCCTCCCGTCGTTCGACACTGCCCTCGATGGCGTCGTCGAAGCTCGGCCACCCCGACCCCTCACCGTCGAACTTGGTCTCGGAGTCGAAGAGCGCGGCGTCACAGCCCGCACAGCGGTAGACGCCGTCGTCGTCCTTGCCGATAAACGCGCCGGTGAACTTCGCTTCCGTCCCCTGCTCACGGAGGACGCGGTACTCCTCGTCGTCGAGCCGGTCGCGCCACTCGGCGTCGCTCTGCGGGAGGTCCTCCTCTGCGTCACTCATACGTGCTCGAAGGGGCGCCGCGGCTTTAGGGGTGACGACGACTCGGGGCGATAGCTCGTGTCGATGTGAGGGCAAACCCAACGGTCACTCTCGATAGCGCTCACGCCAGCGCGGCACGGCGCGGCCGTAGAGGACGTGACCGACGCCGGCGAGCCCGACTCCCGCGACGACGAGCGCCGCGGCCAGCGGGGCGCTCAGTGGTGCGGCAACGAAGCCGACGACGAGCACCGGAACGAGGGGGAGGGCAACGCCGAGCGTGAAGCCCGCAAACAACACGGTGTCGAAGAGGAACTCGTTCGGCTGAGTGCCGGCGAGCGCGACCGTGAGGCCGAACAGGTAGGCCTGTAGACCGATGCAGAGCGCGAGGCCGGCGATCGCGTCGAGGGGGGCAGCGCCCCGCCAGAGCGCGGCGACGGCGTAGCACGCCACCCCGGTCGGGAGGCCGAGCACCGCGAAGGCGCGGCGCTTCGCGTCGAAGACCGCGGCCGTCTCGACCGGGAGCGTCGCGTACGCCGTGCCGTCGTCGAACTGCGTGAGCCAGTTGTACGTCGTGAACGCCGTCAGCCCGAGGATCGACCCGAACGCGACGCCGGGAAGGACGCGGAGGCCGACGACGGCTTCGGCGAGGGAGACGAGGAAGGCGCTCATGGCGACCAGGATGCCCGCGGAGAGGAGGACCTTCCAGTAGCCGCCGGCGGAGCGCGAGACGTCGAGCATCGTCTTGACGAAGACGGGGTCGTCCCACGCGGGGACGCGGCGTCGCCACGCGCGATAGGCGTTCTCGGCGGTGCGCGCCGGCGGTTCGTGTTCCGGGTCGTACGCGAGCGCGGCGACAGCGAGGAGACAGAGCGGCGGGACGGCGGCCGCGACGGCGCTGGTGAGGCCGGGCGCGACGAAGAGCGCGTAGGGTGTCGCCGCCGCGATCGGGAGACCGGCGAGGGCCGCCGCACCGAGCGCGCACGCGACGAGCGCCGCGACGACCTTGCCGGGGCGGCCACGGGTGGCGAGCGACACCGCCGCAACCGTCGCGCAGAGGCCGAGCCCGAACGTCCAGACGAGCGTCAGCCAGAGGAGCGCGAGCTCGGCGAGGGGGAGGAGCGGCGCGAGCGCGACCGTGAGCGGGAGGAGAAGGAGGACGGCGTAGTAGCCGACGTCCTTCAGGAGGAAGAGCCCGAGGAGCCGGCGCTGGCGCAGCGGGAGCGTGTGCGCGCTGAAGACGACGAGTGTCGTGTCGCCCAAGAGCCCGCGCATCGCGTCGCGGCCGACGAGGCCAACCGTCCCCGTCTGGAGGCCGAAGAGCGCGACGAGGACGTGCGCGCCCGCGACGACCGTCCCCGTCTCCGCGCCGGTCGTCCCGAGCGCCCACGCGGTCAGCCCGCCGACGAGCGCGACGAAGACGGGGAACGCCGCGAAGCGCCGCCCGCCGAACAGCCGACTGTGGAGTCGCCACTCCTCGCGGACCATCGCCGCGAGAACAGCACGGTCGGCGCTCATCGCTCCGTGCCCGCGTCGGCGTTCGCGTCCGCATCGGTGCTCGCGTCTGTGTCGGTACTCGCATTCACATCGGCGCCAGCGCTCTCACCTACGGCGACGTTCGCGTCCGCACCAACCTCGCGGAGGAAGACGTCGAGCAGTCGGTCGCCGTCCAGCGCCGCCGGGCGGCGCGTCGTCACCAACTCGCCCTCGTGGACGATTCCGACCCGATCACAGAGGTCGGCCGCGACGTCGATGTCGTGCGTCGAGAAGAAGACCGTGTTCCCGGCGTCCCGATACTCCCGGAGGAAGCGTTTTACCGTCTCCTGTACGATCGGATCGAGGTTCGCCAGCGGTTCGTCGATGAAGACGAGGTCGGGGTCGTGGAGGAACGCCGCGGTGATCATCACCTTCTGCTGTTGGCCCCGTGAGAGGTCGGTGTTCATCGTGTCCAGCTTCGCCCCGTAGGCGAGCCGGTCGGCCCACGTCTCGACGCGCTCGTCCACCGTCGCGGCGTTGAGGTCGCGCACCGACCCGACGAAGTCGAAGTACTCCCGCGGCGTCATGAAACTCGGCGGGGACTCCTGCTCGGGGAGGATGCCGACGCGCTCGCGGACGCCGATCGGATCGGTGACGGGATCGATGCCGAGGACGGACGCCGTGCCCGCGTCGGGGCGGAGTTGCCCGGTGAGGATCCGGATCGTGGTGCTCTTGCCCGCGCCGTTGGGCCCGAGGAGGCCGAACAGTTCGCCGGCGGGGACGTCGAGCGTCAGCCCCGCGAGCGCCGTGAGGTCGCCGTACGACTTGCGGAGGTCCGCGGTGGCGATCGCGTTCACGTCACCGGCGTCGCCCGCCGCCGCCAAATAGCCTCGCGTCACGGCGACGGCGAGGGGACGGGCAGCGACGCGTCGACCGTCCGTGGTGGGCACTCTTTTGTCCGCGCCGCGCGGACCACGACCCATGTCGCTCCCCGGTCCCGCCGCGTTCGCCCGCCGCTGTTTCGCGTCGCTCGTCCGTCGCCCCGCGGACGCGCTCGCGCCGTATCTCCACGAGTCCTATCCGGAGCGCCCGACGCTGCGCGAGGAGTGGCTGACGATCAGCGCGGGCGCGGGCTCGTTCGCCGTCGTCGCCGCCACGACCGTCCTCGCGCTCGCACTCAGCGCGGCCTACACGCTCCTGTACGTCGGGACTCGCGTTCTCAGACGCGGTGCGGCCCGTCTCGGCGCCGGCGCGCTTGCGCGACTCGGACGGTGAGCGTCAGCCAGGCGTGTTGACGCCACTTACGGCGTCGCGCGCGAGGGACTCCATCCCGCGGCGCAACCGCTCGGAGGCGGCCTGCCGGGAGACTCCAAGCGTCTCGGCGACGTCCGCCAGCGTTGCCTCGCGCGGGACCGAGAAGTAGCCGGCGTCGACGGCCGTCGCCAGTGTCTCGCGTTGCTTTTGCGTCAGCCTCTTCGCCGCCGCGTCGTCGCTCGCCCCGAGAGCGCGGGTCGTAACGTCGATACCCGCGTCGACGAGCGTCTCACGGAACGCGACGAGCGCGTCCCGGTCGGGGAATCGGAGGCGGAACGACGCGTGCTCCGCGGTCGCGCCGACGTCGATGACGGACGCCCCGACGTCGAGCGCCGTCTCGTAAACCGACGGCGTCGACGGCGCGAGTCGGACCCGATAGAGCCGCCGGTCGTCCTCGCTGTCGCCGCCATCGTCGAGACAGACGACGCACGCGGTGTCGTCCGCCGACGCGAGCGCGTCCGCGAAACGCTCAAGCGCCCCGCCGCTCGCCCACACGTACAACACCGGCCGGCTCGGATCCGCCGCCATCGTCGCCTCCACCTCGACCGTCGTGGCGGGCGCAGCGGCCAACGCCGTGACGAGCGAGAAGTCCGCATGGTGGAGGTGCAGTGTGGCGACGAGCGTCATTGCTTGCCGTAGATCGTAGACAGGGAAGAACGCGTGGATCGATGCTCGTCGTTCGTCTCAACCTTTTTTCCCCGCCGCGCGCGAACGCTGTGGTGATGGATCCCGTGCGCGCCATGACGTACAACGTCCGCGTCGACACCCCGGAGGACGGCGAGGACGGCTGGCCCTACCGGCGCGACGCGGTCGCCGGGACGATCCGCTATCACGACCCCGACGTCCTCGGCTTACAGGAACTGCTCGCCGGTCAGCTCGCGGACGTCCGCGAACGCCTCGATCGATACCGGTTCGTCGGACGCTCGCGCGGCGCCGGCGAGGCGACAGACGAGTACGTCCCCGTCGGCTACGCTCACGACCGTTTCGAGCTCGTCGAGTCCGAGACTTTCTGGCTCTCCGAGACGCCGACCGTCGCCGGGAGCGTCGGCTGGGACGCCGTCCACCCACGCGTCTGCACGTCCGCCCGCCTCCGCGAACGCGCGAGCGGCGAGCAGTTCGCCGTCTACTGTATCCACCTCGACCACGAGGGTCGGACGGCCCGCGAACGCGGCGCCGAACTCGTCCGCGCGCGCGTCGCCGCGAGCGACGTCCCGACGATCGTCCTCGGCGACTTCAACTGCGAGGCCGGCGACCCCGCCCACGACGTCCTCACCGAGTCGCTCCGCGATTCGCGCGCGGCCGCGACGTACGATCACGGCCCGAACACCACGCGCAACGATTATCGAACCCTCCACGCCGACTGGACGATCGACCACGTCCTCCTCAGCGACGCATGGTCGGTCGACAGCCGCGCCGTCTGTAGCGACCAGTACGCGAACGGGCGCTACCCCTCCGATCACCTCCCCGTCGTCGTCGATCTCTCCTGATACATAGTGCGAGCGCATACCCGCGACTTCAGGCGCGGGAGGAGGTCAACTCCGAAGCTATTCCCCGCCGGCGACCGAAGCGTCACATATGCAGGATTTCGATCTCGTCGTCGTCGGCTCGGGTTCCGGGCTGGACGTCGCCTCAGTCGCCGCTCGACAGGGCCAGGACGTCGCCGTCGTCGAAGACGGCCCGCTCGGCGGTACGTGTCTCAATCGCGGCTGCGTCCCCTCGAAGATGCTCGTCCACCGCGCGGACGTGAAACGGGGCGTCGACACCGCGGACGAGTTTGGCATCGACGCCACCGTCGAGGACGTCGACTTCTCGGGGATGGTCGCGGAGGTTTCCGACCACGTCGATCGCGACAGCGCGTCGATTCGCCGTGGGATCGAGGCCTCCGAGAACCACACGCTCTTCGACGACACCGGTCGGTTCGTCGACGAGCGCACGCTCGCAGTCGGCGACGAGACGATCCGCGGCGAGACGATCGTCGTCGCCGCCGGCACGCGACCCGCGATCCCGGACGTCGCGGGCATCGACGACGTCGACTACTGGACGAGTACCGAGGCGCTCCGCGCTGACACGCCGCCCGAGCACCTCGTGATCGTCGGCGGCGGCTACGTCGCCGCGGAGCTCGCGCACTACTTCGGGACGTTCGGCAGCGATGTGACGATCGTCGGTCGCCGCGGCGCGCTCCTCCCCGGCGAAGACCCCGCGATCGCCCGGCACTTCACCGAGCGCTACGAGCGGCGTTTCGACGTTTGGACGGGCTTCGAGGCGAACGCGGTCCGCGAGGATGGCGACGGGATCGCGCTCGAGGCCGACGCCGTCGACGGCGACGGGAGCACGACCGTTCGCGGCGATCAGCTCCTCGTCGCCGCTGGCCGCGTCCCGAACACGGATCGCCTCGACGCCGCCGCGGGCGGGATCGAGACGACGGACGAGGGGTACGTGGCGACGAACCGCTATCTCGAAACGAGCGCGGAGAACGTCTGGGCGCTCGGCGACATCGTCGGGCGCTATCCCTACAAGCACGCCGCGAACCACGAAGCGAGCACGGTCATCACGAACGTGCTCCGCGACGAACGCGACGCCGTCGACTACACCGCGATGCCCCACGCCGTCTTCGCGGACCCCCAAGTGGCGGCGGTCGGCGTCACGGAGGCCGAACTCCGCGCCGAATCGCGCGAGTATCGCGTCGGCGGCTACGAGTACGCAGACACCGCGATGGGGTCGGCGATGGGCGACCCGCCCGGCTTCGTCAAGGTCCTCGTCGCACCCGACGGCGAGATTCTCGGCACGCACGTCGTCGGTCCTCACGCCTCCCAACTCGTCCATGAAGTCTGCGTGGCGATGCGCGCCGGGAGCGGCACTGTCGCCGACATCCGCGACACGATCCACGTCCATCCCGCGCTCAACGAAGTCGTCGCGCGCGCCTTCGGCGGCCGGTTCAGTGACCCCGACGAACGACGCTGACGTTCCCCAACTGCATCATGTAGCCTCGTCCTCTGCGGGGTCATCACCACCGGTAGCGTCGTCGCCGTCGTGCTCCGCGTCGGCCACGTCCGCGGTCGCCTCCGATGGACGGGGCGGCTCGTACGCGAGCGCGAGATCGTCTGATAGCGCGTAGAAACGGCCGTCGTCGATGTTCTCGACGACCCCCGTGTCGGCGTCGATGGCACCTGGTAAAACGTGCCCCTGCTCGTCGCTCAGTACGACTTCGTCGCCGTGACGGTGAACGTCGCGTTGAGGCCGTCGCTCCGGGATACGTTCGCGCTCTCGTTCATCGTCAGCGTCACGCGGAAGCGCTGACGCTCGCCCGGATCAAGCGTACCGACGTCGACCTCGGACTGCGCGAGATCGTAGAGGGTCACCGTACCGTCACCATATTGATCGCTGACATGTTCTCGGATCGACGATCCGCCGTACTGTAGCGCCGTGAGCTCGAGCATCTTTGCGGTCTCGTCGGCACTGAGGTCCGCCGATTCGTTCCCATCACTCTCCGTGTACGTGACGTTCAGGTTGACGGTGCCGTCGCGGATCCCGGTGTTCGAGAGCGTCATGTTCCCCCCAATGGACGCGCCCGGCTCCAGACTTCCGTTGCTATCGTTGACGACGAGGCTCGCCGAGTCGGTCACCGAGAGGTCGGCCGTCCCGCCCTGGATTACGTTGCCCGCGCTCTGTTCCCCGGACAGTGCGATCGTCCCGATGCCCGCACTGGCGGCGACGAGGCCGACGGCGACGACAGCGATGAGGACGGACCGACGTGTGAGTCGGATCTCTGCCATGATGTGTGCCCGACGAACTGCCTCGCCGACGTCGACAGTATGACACTACACCACCGTATGTATGTGCTGCCTTCCGATCCGTTAAGCGCACCGTACGATCCGGTACGCAGACGTTTCGATAGTCCGTTCGACGGAGATCGACTCCGGGTCGATGAACGCCTTCACCGTGGACTCAGTGCCGTCCTTGCGGCGCTTCATGGTCCCCTGGCTGGACGTCGTCCCGTTCGACTTACCACATAAGCGCGTGGACGTCGTTCCTCATCGGCGACATCGCGACACAATCTACCCTATTCTGTACTTGACCCAGTCGTCGCGCGCGTCTTCGGCAGTCGGTTCAGCGACCCCGGCGAGCGACGCTGACGGTCACGCGAACGTGGTCGCCCCATCGACGTGCCGTCACTTCTCGGCGTCTTCACCCTCGGACGCGACGAGCATGTCGTACACCTCGGAGACGACGAGGAGGAACGCCGGCACGACGATGAGCGTCAACATGCCGAGCGGCGTCCCTGCGAACTGCGTCACGTAGCCGATCTTGGGGATCGTGAACCAGACCGTGCCGACGACGTTCGACGCGGGGACGAGCGCGCCGTCCGCCTGCTCGTTCGCGTCCCCTTTCGTCTCGAAGTACCTCGTCCCGTCGCGCTCGACGACGTCGACGACGCGGTGCGTCACGCGATCGACGCCCGCGAGCTGGTGCCCCTCGGGCGGACGGAAGGTGATGACGTCACCCTCCGCGATGGAGTCGGGATCGACGCCGTCCACGACGACGACGTCTCCGGCGTGGATGGCCGGCGACATGCTGGAGGAGAGGACGGTGTAGCTCCCCGCTGCGCCGACGACCTGTGGTGCGGCCGTCACGACGAACGGCGCGACGACGGCGACGAGGACGAGCAGTCCGACGAGGTTGCGTGCGGTACGGCGATCGAAGTTGGTGCGGTCGGTCATCGTGTTTCGGTCTCGTTCTTCGCCGCGCCCGAATCGTCACCGGCTGACTCGGATGCCGGATCGGTCGATGTCGCGGCGGCTGACGCGCTGGTCGCGTTCGTGTGCGTCGACCCCGTCGACGTGTCCGACGCCGTGGACGGGGGAGCGGTCGCTGATTCCGTTGCGGTCATGGTCGTCGTGGACATCATGTCGTTCGTGTTCGACGTGGTGGTCGTCGCACTCGTCGTCGCGTTCGCTGGACTCGTCTGTGCGGTGCTGCTCTCGGCCGCGGTCGTGGTGTTCGTCCTAGTGGTCGCGTTCGTCTCGCTCGACCCGCCGACCGCGACCGACGTGTTCGCCTCGGTGTTCGTCCCGTCACCTTCCGCGGTCGTGGCGTTCGACGTGGTGGTCGTCGCGTTCACGTCCGCCGTCCGGTTCGATGCATGCGACGACGCGTTCGTCCCGGCGCGCGACGCGCGACTCGCGTTTCCGGCCGGCACGGTGCTGTCGTTCGCCGAGCCGTTTTCGGATGACGTGACGACGGTGGCGTTCCTCGTCGAGACGGTGTTGCTCCCGAGCGCCGCCGCGACACTTTCGTTATCCGCTTTCACATTCGCGGTGTCGTTCTTGACGCCCGCGGCAGTGGCCTTGTTCGGCGTCACAGCGGTCGCTGTCGGCTGCGACGTCGCACCTTCTCCCTCGCGTGTCTCGTCGGAGACATACTCGCCGCGGACCGTGACGTTCCGCAGCTCCGCGTCGCGGACCGTCGCGTTCACGACTGTCGCGTTCACGAGCGTCGATCCCTGCACGTCCGCGTTCCGGATCTGACTCTCCTCGACCGTGCTGCCGTCGACGGAAGCGTCCGAGAGTGTCGTGTTCCGCAGCAGGGAGTCCTGCACCGACGCCCGGCAGACCGCCGACGCGCGAACGTTGGCGTCTCCGACCGTCGCGTCACGGAGCGACGAGCGCTCGACGTTCGACTCCGCGCTGACGTACGAGTCGCGTGTACCCGTCTCGGAGCGACGGCAGGTCTCTTCCGCTCGCGCCTGTGACGGACCGGCGCCGAAAGCCGACATCGAAGACTTCCCCGACGGATACTGGACTCGGGCCACGAAGTCCCGACCCGACTCCCAGACACCGTGAACGGCGAAACTGCCGTCGGTTGCGGATCTCTTGACAGCATTCTGCTTGAACCACGCGACGTATCCGTCGTCGCACATCCCCGACTTGCTGGCATTCTTCCCGTCGACGAGCGAGACGGACTCGACTCGGTTCGGCTGTTTGAGTCCCCGGAGCGTCACCCGGACGTGCGGTGTCCCGTTGTCGTGCCGCATCTCGCAGACATCGCTCTGCAGCGCGTGACCGCGCTTGACGCTCGCATTTTTACTCGGGACGGTGATCGTGAAGTCCGCGGCGGCCTGCACCTCCAGCTCCGCCGACTCGCCGTCGGCGAATAGGGCGTGCGTCCCCGCAGCCCCCGTCGCCGCGAAGACGACGGCGGTAACTACGAGCACCACGGCCGCCCGCTTACGCGACGGCACGGTCCACCTCCCCCATGTGTGAGTATGCGGACATTACTATTGTTAGATCTTTCCGTCGGTTTCAGCTCGATTCGGCGCGACGAAAACCGCACTCGCACTCGACGCCGCGCCCGCTTCCGACGGCCGCACCAGTCCGTATTCGTAGCGTACTCGGGCGGCGTCGCTCTGCACGATGTTTCCCGTCTCCGCGGGGAGCCACCACTGGAACACGAGCGTCGCGTTCTCCTCGGGCGCGAGCCTTCGCGTCGTGCTCAACTGCGCCGGCGTGACCGCGCTCGCGTCGACGAACCGCGACGCGCTTCCGGCGGGGTACGTCGTCTCGTTGTCATCCCCCACGACGGCGACGCGAACGCGGAGGTGCTCTCGGAGTTCGCCCGCTTTCGGCGTCTCGTCGCCCGCCGCGCGTTCGGGCTCGATCAAGCCGTTCTCCGCGTCCGTCCAGTTCGACGCCGTCACGGTCAGCCGACCAGTCGCCTCCCCCGCGTTCCGCAGCGTCACGCGCTCGACGCCGCTCGCACCCGGAACGGGCGCGGTCACGCCGAAAACCGTCGGATCCGGGTCGTTCCCGACGAGGATCAATCGCGGTCGCGCGTCGGGATCAGCGTCCGATCCGCCCGCGTCGTTCGTCGACCCAGACGGCGGTGCGCCCGCCGGGACGTCGGCGGATCCCGTGTTCGCCACCGGGAGTGTGTACGCGCGCGTCCGCGTCGCCGACCCGACGAGCTCACCGTCGACGTACAACTGCACCGCCACCGACACCGCGCCCCGGCGCTCCACGACCGTCCCGGCCGCCGGATTGTCGAACGCGCTCGCGTTCGCCACCACGACCGACCCGAGCGTCGATCCGAGGTCAAGCGACGTGCCCGCCGGGCGATAGGTCCGAGTCGTTGCGGTCCGCCACCCCGCAGGCGTCCACGTGCGCGCCGTCACCACCGCGCGATCCACCGACCCGTTCCACGCGACCGTCCCGGAGAGCGGCACCGACACGTCCGGTACCGACCCGTTCGGGTTTCCTACCGGTGCGGGATTCGACAGGGCGAGCGACAGCGACGCCGTACGCGGAGTCGGCGTCGAGACCGTCGTGGTCGCTGCGGGCGTCGCGGGTGTGGATACCCCGGTCGAGGCCGTGATCGGCTCGACGTTCGACGCCGGCGACCCGAGCGGGACGGCGAACCCCGCGCCCGCGCCGACGACGACCGCGCCGGCCACGAGGAGCAACGCGAGGCGTCGCCGATCGAGGTCCGCGAGGACGTCGGGACCCGTCACACGCTCCTCCGGCCGGGTGCGAATCGGTGTCGATACATCGCCGAATGACCCACCGGCGGAGTCGAACCGCCGTGCTCCGAGTGGGCCGAGTGGTTCGCGGGCTGTACTAGAGGACGTCCTGACCGGGCTCTTGGGCGAGCGCGAAGTGGATCGTCACGTCGAGCGTGTCGCCCTGGAAGTCGTTGTTCGGGTGGGTGAGGTCGTGCTCGGTGTCGTCGAGCCACTTTAGGGTGAGGTAGAGCGTCTGTATCCCGTCCGGCGGCGGCGGTGGGTTGAGGTCGTCGAGTTTCTCGCCGTTCGTGTCAACGAGGTCGGCGAGTGTCGGTATCTCGTCGGGGCCGTCGTCACCGGTGTTCAGCTCATCCTCGTCGAAGAAGGGCCCGTCGCCTTTCGGATAGGCGAATTGGTCGACGCCGAACTGCCCGGCCATCCCGGTCGCGCCGATCTGCGTATCACCGCCGTTCGTGCCGCCGTTCGACCCCTCCGTCGGGGTGACGGAGAAACCGAGTTCGACGTGGTCGGCCTCGATCGACCCGGCGTTCTTCAATTCGACGCTCCCGTTCATCGTGTCACCCGGCTTCGCGTTATCGATGGTAAACGTGCCACTGACACCATCGCTGAAGCCGCCGCCACTCTTGCCGTCGCGGACGACGAGGTCCATTGTCCCCATATCGATCTCGTTCCCCGTGCTCACCTCGCTGTCGCTGAACAGCGCGAACGTCCCCGCACCCGAGGCCGCACCGGCCGCACCGATGGTGCCGAGCCCCGCGAGGACCTTCCGCCGCGTGAGGCGAACCCGAGACGACTGTTCGTCTGTCATTGTGGAATCCCTCAGAGGACGTCCTGGCCGGACTGTTGGGCGAGACCGAAGGCGAACGAGAGGTCGATGCCCTCGCCTTGGTAGCCGTTCTTGACCTCCGGGTCGAGGCGGAGCGTGAAGGCGAACTCCGTCCCGTCGCCGGGTGCCGCGAGGCTGTCGACGACCGTGTTCGAGAGATCGGTGAGCGTCGCGGGCGTGCTCGGTAGGGGATGCGTCTGTGAGCCGACCTGGAGGTTACCGTAGTAGATGTCCGGCCGGACGTCGACGCTCCCGTTTGTGTTCGCGGCACCGACTCCGACGAGGAGGACGGTCGCGTCGCCGTACTCCGGGATCGGGCTGTCGCCGAGTGACGACGTTGACCCGGTCGCCATGTCGACCTCGCCCCAGTTGTTCGCGTTGGAGGCGAGGGACCCCTCGTCGAGATCGGAGGAGACGTCGCGCTTCGTCCACCCCGAACTCGTTTCGTCCGCGGAGTCACCGCGGTGCTGATAGAGGAAGCGGACGGACCCGTCCGTGTCCTCAACGACGATCTTCACTTCGTCCGGGGCTTTCACGGTGTTGTCGCTCGTCGCGTAGTAGTCGTAGGAGAACGTACCGTTGTCGAGGTCGTTGAGCGTGAGCCCCTGTCCCGAGACGTCGACCATCGAGTGCGCGTACTTGCCGGTGTCGGCGTCCGAGGTGATGTGCAGGATATCCCCGCTCGGGGCGCTGTCCGATTCCGGCGCCTCCGAGGCGGTCACGGTCTCGAAGGTGATGTCTGCCCCGCCGCCAAAGTCGTACGTGTACGCGCCCGGGAGTTGGACGGTCGGGACCATATTGGCCACGCCGCCCGTCCCGTACGAGAGCTTGTCCACGTAGAGGTGGTCGGCGACATCGTTCGCGGACTTGTCCGCCGACCCGGAATCGTCCGGCTTATTCGTGTCGCCGTCGTTGTTTCTGATCGAGGCCACGCCGATTTCGAGGTGATCGGCCGCGAGCGATCCATCGTTCGTCAGGGTGATGGAGCCGCTCGTCGACTTGCCCGGCGCGAGCGCCGTTATCGACGCGTCCATCGTCGTCGTCGGATTGGCGAGATCGAGCGTCCCGGACTGAATCGTGTTACCCGTACTCTGCTCCTGATCGCTGAACAGCGCGAACGTTCCCGCGCCCGAGGCCGCGCCGGCCGCGCCGAGCGTGACGAGGCCGCCGAGGACCTTGCGCCGCGAGAGATTGATTTTCTCGTCGCTCATTACGTCTGGGTCACCGTGAAGTTGAACGTCGCGTCGACGCCGTCGTTCTGGTAGGCGTTACCCGCGCTCTCGTTCATCGTGAGCGTAACGTCGAAGTCCTTGTCGGCGTCCGCGTCGAGCGCGCCGACGTCGACCTCGGACTGGGCGAGGTCGTAGAGGGTCTTCGTGCCGTCGCCGTCTGCATCGTTGACGGTATCCTTGATCGACGAGCTATCGTACTGCAGCTCGGTGAGGTTGAGCATCTTCGCGGTCTCGTTGGCGTTCGTGTTGTTCGCGTTTCCGCTGTAATCAGTCGAGTTGCTCGCGTCATTCTCTGTGTACGTGACGTTCAGCGAGACAGTACCGTTGAGGCTCCCGGTGTTCGAGAGCTCCACGTCCCCGCCGGTCGACGCGCCCGGCTTCAGGTTCCCGTTACTGCCGTCGACGACGAAGCTACCCGATTCGACCGTCGAGAGGTCGATCGTCCCGGCCTGGATCGTGTTCCCCGCACTCTGCTCCTGATCGCTGAACAGCGCCATCGTCCCCGCGCCCGCACCGGCGGCGACGAGGCCGACGGCGACGACCGCGACGAGGACGGACCGACGCGTGAGTTGGATGTCTGCCATGATGTGTGCCCGGCGGGTCGCCCCGCCGACGTCGACACCACGACACTACACCCCCGTATGTATGCACCGCCCCCCGGTTCGTCTGGCCGGCCGTACGATCCGGTATGCCCACGTTTCGACGGCGGTATGGCGACCGTACGGTCCGCGCGATCGTCCTCGATCGCACCCCGCCGATCGTTTCAGCGAGGTTGACTGTCAATTTATACGATAGCATTATGTTACACTACTGTAATGCTCCGATCGCCGGGGGGAGACGAGACGTGACACAGGCGAGAACCCGACAGACGACGACCGAATCGACGGTATCGCGCGAGGAAATCTTCGATCTATTGAGCAACAGCCGGCGACGGCACACGCTCCACTATCTGCGCCGCGAGGAGCGCCCGGTCGAACTCCGTGAGCTCTCCGAACAGCTCTCCGCGTGGGAGAACGGCGTCGAGCCGGGATCGGTGACGCACAAACAGCGAAAGCGGGTCTACACGGCGTTACGCCAGACGCATCTCCCGCGATTGGACGATGCCGACGTGATCGAGTACGACGCGAACCGCGGCGTCATCGAACCGGGGAACCTGGAGGACGTTGAGCTCTACCTTGATGTCGTCCCCGAGAACGAGATCAAGCGCAGCGAGTATTACCTCGGACTCAGTGCCGTCGCCGCGGCGCTGCTCACGGTCTCGTGGCTGGACGTCGTCCCGTTTGACGCCCTCCCGATGAGCGCGTGGACGGGGGTCATCGTCGCCGCGTTCGCCCTCTCCGCCGCCACCGACGTCTACTACGACCGCGTCCGCCGGCTCGGCCACGACGGCCCGCCGCGCGACATCGAGCGCGGCGACTGAGTAGTTTCTTGAGGCGCGACGCCGAGCATCGAGTATGGACGTCGGCTCTTCGTTCCCCTTTCCCCGCGAGTTCGCTGACGTCGACGAGTTCTACTGGCTCTGGATCCTCGCCACCACCGCGTACGGCGTCGGCGACACGCTCACGACGCTCACGCTGCACCGATACGCGCCCGGTATCGTGGAGGGCAACCCGATCGTCGCCACGATTCTCGCACACTTCGGGTTCGCGGGACTCGCCGTGTGGAAGATCACCGTCATCTGCCTTTGTCTCGCTGTGAGTGTGCGCGCGGCGCGCGAGTGGGAGGATCACTTCAGCTACTACTTCCCGCCGATCGTGTTGACGCTCGCCGGGAGCTTCTTCACCGTCTACAACCTCCGCCTCCTCCTCGCCTGACGCCGCCGAACGACGTCCACGCCCTGCCTCAGACGTCCGCGGGCGTGTCGAAGTCGTGGTAGTGTTCGCCCTTCTCCTTTGTGAGGATGTTGAGCGCGGCGGCGGCGCCGTCGCCCGCGGAGATGACGGCCTGCCACTCCTCCGCACGCACCATCGCGCCCGTCGCGTACGCGTCGTCGACGCTCGTCTCCATCGTCACGTCGACGTCCACGACGTCTTCGTCCGTGAAGTCGCATCCCAGTTCCTCGGCGAGATCGCGGTTCGCCCCGGTCGCCAACACGAGGTAGTCCGCGGTATGCTCCTCGCCGTCGGCGGTGACGACGAAGCCCTCCCCGTCCGTCTCGATCGCCGTGACTTCGGTCTCCTCGTGGAGTGTAACGCCGTGGTCGGCCGTCGCCTGCTCGCGCGCGCGGTCGAGGAAGACGTCGCCGTCCATCGAGCGGATGCCGAGATAGTTGAACAGGTGGGCCTTGTGCATCCACGTCTCGTCGGTGTCGAACGCGACGGCGTCCAGTCCGTTCTTCGATGCGAACAGCGCGGCGCTGAGGCCGGCGGGCCCGCCGCCGACGACGATGACGTCCGTGTCTGTCATACCGTGATATGCGTTCGCGCGCCGCATAAAGACCCGGGACGGCCCGCTTACTCGACGTGCGCGGGGAGGCGACGATGACGATACCGGAAGAAGGCGTCGAGACCGACCTTCGCTGCCTCGTCCGCGACGGGCGCGAGCGGCCCCGTCGGCGTCCGGTAGCGCACCCGGTCACGACAGCGCGTGCGCTCGCCATCCGCGTAGAAGAGGTGCGTGTGCTCCCACTCCGGGAACGGCCCCTCGGTCATGACGTCGCGGAAGTACGCGACGCCGTCGCCGCGTTTCCGCTCGGTGATCTCCGACGTCCACGCCTGCCGGGGACCCACGCCGAAGGGGCGGACCGAGAGCTTGACCCGCGATCCCGGATCGAGGACGTCCGGGTCGGGTTCGCCGTCCGGTCCCGTGACGCGCTCGACGCGCATGTTCACCCACGAGGGCGTGAGCGCGACCAGCCCCCCGACGCCCGAGTGGAACGACCAGACTCGATCGAGCGGCGCACGCACCCACGACTCGCGTTCGTACACGGCCATGTCGGAGGTACGGACGGGGTGCCCAAAATCGCTCGGGTCGCTAACGGTACTCGGCGGGGAGGACGTCGCGGTGTGCGTCGAGATGCTCGGCGAGAAACGCGAAGACGGCGTCGGTGCCCTGGAACCCCTCGGCGAGGCGGCCGACGAGGTCGCCCTCGACGAACAGGAGGAGCGTCGGGACCGAGCGGATATCGTAGTTGTCGACGATGTCGAGGTCGCGTTGGGGGTTGCACGTGGCGACGGCGACGCCCGAGGCCTTCGCCACCGCGCCGACGATCGGCTCGATGGCCTCGCAGAGCGTACAGCCGGGCCGGTAGACGTCGATGAGCGCGACGTCGTGGGCGGCGACGAAGTCGTCGATTTCTGTCCCCGTCTCCACCGTGACCGGCGCCGTCGGCGTATCGGATCGCTCGGCGAGGGTGCGTGCGTCGCTCACTTCAGGCGTTCCTGCAGGAACGAGGGGTGGGCGGCCGTCACGCCGTCGATGTCGAGGATGTCCTCGCTGATGACGTCGCCGAGGGCGTTCCCGTCCGCCGCGCGGACCTCCGCCATCAGCATGTGGTCGCCCGAGGAGGTGTAGAGCGATCGGATGGCGTCGAGATCCTTCAACGCGCGCGTCGCCTCGACGTACCGCTCGGACTCGACGTCGATGCCGACCATGGCGATGGACTGCCCGGAGAGTTTCTTCGGGTCCACCTCCGCCGAGTAGCCGACGATGACGCCCGCCTCCTCCAGTTCGTTCACGTATTTGCGGACGGTCGGCTTCGAGACGTCGGCCCGCTCGGCCAACTCCGCGTACGAGGCCTGCGCGTCCTCCTCCAGCGCCGCGAGTATCCGTTTCTCGGTCGAGTCACTGCTCACGCAGTATCGTTTGGTACCGCGGAAAAAATATCTTCCGAATCCGAAGGTCAGGCGTGCCGGTCGATGAAGTCGTAGGAGCGCTCCCACTCGCCGTCTTCGAAGTAGCGCTCCGCGAGGTTGCCATCGGGCATGTCGCCGCGCGCGCGCTTCTCCTCTTGGTAGGAGGGACGCTCGTCGTCGACGAAGTAGCGACCGGTGAGAACGGTCCCGTCGTAGAGAGCGTTCTCCGTCTCGTACATTGCCTGCTGGGCGGCCTGCCGGTCGTGGAGGTCGTGACCGTACTCCTCGGAGTCCTGAATGTCGACGTACGGGACGTACTGCTTCGCGTCCTTGTTCCACGTCGGACACTGCGTGAGGAAGTCCACGTGGCTGAAGCCGTCGTGCTGGATGGCCTCCTTGATGATCTCCTTCGCCTGGTTCGGGTTGACCGCGGCCGTCCGGGCGACGTAGGACGAGCCAGCCGTCAGACTCAGCGAGAGCGGGCGCAGCGGCGTCTTCGCGTTGCCGTTCGGCTGGGTCTTGGACTTGTGTCCCTTCGGGGAGGTCGGCGAGGTCTGGCCCTTCGTCAGGCCGAAGACCTCGTTGTTGAACACGATGTACGTCATATCGTGGTTCTCCCGGGCCGTGTGGATGAAGTGGTTGCCACCGATGCCGTAGCCGTCGCCGTCACCGCCCGCCGCGATGACCTCGACGCCGTCGTTCGCCAGCTTCGCCGCGCGGGCGACCGGCAGCGAGCGGCCGTGGATCGTGTGGAATCCGTAGCTGTCGAAGTAGCTGTTGAGCTTCCCCGAGCAGCCGATCCCCGTCGCGAGGAGGATCTCCTCCGGATTCTTGCCGAGCTCCGCCATCGCGCCCTTCAGGGCCTTCAGCACACCGAAGTCACCACAGCCCGGACACCACGTGGGCTGGGGCTCGATGCTGGGCGTGAACTCGTCCTGTTCTACGTCTCGGTCCTCGCCGATTGCGCTAAACGCACTCATGAGTTAGTCACCACCTGCCGCGGCTTCGAACCGCGTGTTCGAGGAGAGCTCCTCGCCGCTCCCGTGTTCTTCGACCGCCTCGACGATCTCGGCGGGCTCGAACGGGTTGCCGTCGTACTTCAGGAGCGAGGAGAGCTTCTCGCCGTACTGCCCGAGGTTCTTCTGGATCACGCCGTGGAACTGCGCCGTCGAGGACATCTCGACGACGAGCACCTCGTCCACGCTCTCGATGAACTCCGTGAGGAGGTCCTCCGGGAAGGGTGCCATCTCGGAGACGCTGAGCCCCTTGACGGGATTGCCGTCGGCGTTCAGACGCTCGACGGCCTCCTCGACGGTACCCGACTGGCTGCCCCAGGAGACGATCCCGTAGTCCGCGGACTCGTCGCCGTAGACTTCCTGGCGCTCGTCGGCGTCGAGGGCCTCGCGGATCGACGAGAGCTTCTCGAGGCGCCGATCGACCTGCGCGACGCGGTTCGAGGGGCTCTCGCTGATGTGCCCCTCGGGGGTGTGCTCGTTCCCGGTGGCGAGATACCGCCCGCCCTTCTGACCGGGGATCGAACGCGGACTGACGCCGTCCTCACCCTCGTGCTGGAAGCGGTGATAGATGCCCGTCTCGCCGTGGGGCTGGTCCTCCAGCTCTTCCTCCGTGAGGACGCTCCCGAGGTCCGGGTTGGGCTCCTCGTCGAAGGTGCTCTTCGGGACGTTCCGGTGCTCCCCGGAGAGCTTCTGGTCGTAGATGACCATGACCGGGATCTGGTAGTCGTAGGCGATCTGGAACGCCGTCCGCGTCTGCTCGTAACACTCCACCGGGTCGGAGGGCGCGAACACCACGCGGTGGCTGTCGCCCTGACTCGTGTAGAGGACGTGCTCGAGGTCAGCCTGCTCGGGCTTCGTCGGCATCCCCGTGGAGGGACCGGCCCGCATCGACTCGACGAGCACGAGCGGCGTCTCGGTCATCTCCGCGAGACCGAGGGGCTCGCTCATCAGCGAGAAGCCACCGCCGGACGAGCCGGACATGGCTTTCACGCCGGCGTGCGAGGCGCCGACGGCGAGTGCCGCCGCGGCGATTTCGTCCTCGACCTGCTCGCTGATACCGCCGACCTCGGGCATCAGGTTGGTGAGGATGGTGAAGACGTCCGTCCACGGCGTCATCGGGTAGCCCGCGATGAAACGACACCCCTCGTCGAGGGCGCCGTACGCGATCCCGTGGCTCCCGGAGACGAGCACCTGCTCCTCGTCGTGCTTGCCCGTCGGGACGGTGACGTCGTGGGCGTCCGCGTCGTACTCCTCCTGGACGTGTTCGAAGGCGTCGTGGAGGACGTTCAGGTTCGCCTCGAGGATGTCGCCGCCCATCGCTTCGCCCATCAGGTCCTCGACGTACGTGGTGTCGAGGCCGGTGAGCGCGGCGGTGACGCCGACGCCGGCCGTGTTCCGCATGATCTCGCGGCCGTGTTCCTTGGCGAGCTCACGGAGGTTCACGTCGTAGACGTGCCAGTCGTTTTCCTCGACCCGCTGGTCGAAGTTCTCGACGTCGTCGGTGTCGAGGAGCCCGGAGTCGTAGACGATGACCCCGCCCTCGCGGAGCTCGTCGAGGTTCTCGGCGAGGGGCTTGACTTCCTCCTCACCGTAGTAGGCGTTCTCCTTCGGGTTCCGGGCGAACGAGTCGCCGAGCGCGACGAGGAAGTTGTATCCGTCGCCACGGGACGTGACGTCGTCCGACGATGCACGGATCTCCACGTACGTGTGGCCACCACGGATGCGCGAGGGGTAGTGCCGGTGGGTGAATACGTTGAGCCCCGAGCGCATCAGAGCTTTTGCGAAGTTCTGGCTCGTCGAGTCGATTCCGTCTCCGGAACCACCCGCGATTCGCCAGATGAGTTCGTCGTCAGTCATAGTGTATATCCTGGCCCCCTGCGTGGGACGCTAGGAAAAGTTTCGTGCGGCACTCACTAAATCGTTTGCCATCCATTACCAAGGAAAAATTATGAAGGATGCTGTCTCGGCGATATTCGCCGCTAGCTGACGCCGTCAGTCGAGCGCCCGACGGTTGAGAATCCCGGCCATGTCGGCCGTGTTGCCGGCGAGGTCGCGGAACGACTCGCCGACGCCGCTCTCCTCGTCGAGTGCGACCGGTGCGCCTTGATCACCGCCCGCACGGACGGAGGGATCGAGCGGGATCGCACCGAGGAAGGGCAGGTCGTTCTCCGCGGCGAACGCCTCGCCGCCCCCGCTCCCGAAGACGTCGTGTTCGGATCCACAGTCGGGACAGACGAACGTACTCATGTTCTCGACGATCCCAAGCACGGGCGTGTCGTGCGTGCCGAACATCTCCAAGCCCTTCTGCGCGTCGTCGATCGCCACGTCCTGTGGCGTCGTCACGACCACCGCGCCCGTCACCGGCATCGTCTGGAGAACGGTGAGTTGCGTGTCGCCCGTTCCCGGCGGGAGGTCGATGATGAGGTAGTCGAGATAGCCCCACTCGACGTCCTCGACGAGCTGGGTGAGGACTTTGTGGACCATCGGGCCACGCCAGATCACGGGATCGTCCTCCCCGCCCGTCAGGAAGGCCATGCTCATCAGCTTCACACCGAACTTCTCCGGGGGGATGAGCGTCTCCTCCTCGGTAGCCTGCGGCGCCTCGTCCGCTGACACCATCCGCGGGACGTTCGGGCCATAGACGTCGGCGTCGAAGAGCCCGACGCGCGCGCCACGATCCGAGAGCGCCGCCGCGAGGTTCACCGCGACCGTCGACTTCCCGACGCCGCCCTTTCCGGACGCCACCGCGATGACGTTCTTCACGTTCGGGAGGACGTCGTCCTCGCCGCCCGAATCCTGCTCGGGGTGGTAGGCCGAGAGCTCCGGTTCGAGGCCGAGGTCGCGGATCTCCTCGCGGACTCGATCGGCGATCGTCGACTCCGCCGGCGAGTACGGCGTTCCGAGGGCGAGCGAGACGTGCGCGACGCCGTCCTCGACCGAGACCTCGTTGACGAGCCCCGTGGCGACGATGTCCTCACCGAGATCCGGGTCCGCGACACCGCGCAGCGCCTCCTCGACGTCCGCTTCGTTCATGGGCCCGTTAGGCGGCGTCGCGTGAATAAGCCCGTCGGACGACGACGTCCGCGCGGCGTTCCGGACCGGGGCGGAAACGGGGAGGACCCGCGTCCTTATCCGTCCGGACGTGCCATATCACCGCATGCTCGAGGACGGGTTCGGCCGCGAGGTGACGGGGGTGCGCGTCTCGCTGACGGACCGCTGTAACTTCGACTGCGTCTACTGCCACAACGAGGGACTCGGCGATACCCGCGGCCCGATGGATCCGCGCGAGGACGAGATGAGCGCGGACGACGTCGTCCGCTTCCTCGACGTCGTCGAGGGGTTCGGCGTCGACTCCGTGAAGTTCACGGGCGGCGAACCGATGCTCCGCGACGACCTTGAGGAGATCGTCGCGCGCACGCCCGACTCAATGGAGGTGTCGCTCACCACGAACGGCACTTTCCTCCCGGAGCGCGCCGACGCGCTCGTTGAGGCCGGCCTCGATCGCGTGAACGTCTCGCAGGACGCTCTCGACGAGGAGGCGTTCCGCGAGGTCACCCAATCCGGTGCCTACGGTCAGGTCATCGAGGGCGTCAAAGCCGCCGTCGAGGCCGGCCTCGACCCCGTGAAGCTCAACATGGTGCTCTTCGAGCAGACGAAGGGCTACGTCCCGGAGATGGTCGACTACGTCGCCGAGAACGACGGGCTCCAGCTCCAACTCATCGAGTTCATGCCCGAACTGGTGGGGAAACCCGAGTGGGCGGTCGACATCGACGCCGTCCACGACTGGCTCGAAGGCAAGGCCGATCGCGTCGAGGTCCGGGAGATGCACGACCGCAAGCGCTACTGGGTCGATGGCGGGATGGTCGAGATCGTCGACCCCGTCGGCAACGAGGAGTTCTGCGCGAACTGCCACCGCGTGCGCGTCACACACGAGGGCTACCTGAAGGGGTGTCTCAACCGCAACGACGACCTGCGCTCGATGGGCGAGATGACGCGCGGCGAAATCGCCTCGACGTTCCGCGAGACCGTACGAAACCGCGTCCCCTACTACGGCGAGTACATGATCGAGGACGGCGACGGAGGGTGGACGGTGAACGAGGAGTACCTCGACACGCCCGCGGACCCCCCGCTTGCGGACGACTAAGGCGAGCAACTCGCTCGTGAGTGTGATCGTCCCGGCCGTCGGCGTGCTTGCCGCCGTCGCGGTGATCGCGCTCTTCTGGCACCTCCACCGTACTGATCCCCGCGTGCTCACCACCGTCGCGACATCTGGGCCGTCGTCCTCGCCGTTTACTGGCTGCCCCGTTGCTAGCTCACACGGTTCCGGCGTTTCGTGATAGTTAAGTAGGGTCGGGGGCTCGGTATGGATGCAGTCACTGTAGGGACGCCGCGTCCCGAGTCCGCGGAGGGCGACAGTAAACCACCGAGCGGGTCGTGGTAGCCTAGCCTGGTCAAGGCGCAGGGTTGCTAACTCTGTGGCTCACCGCCTCCGGGGTTCAAATCCCCGCCACGACGCCTCTCCACACGAGACAATCATGAGCGAAGAACAACAAGAGGAGCCGGACGAGGAGGAGGACATCCGATACTTCGTCCGGATCGGGCAGACGGACCTCGACGGGACGAAGACCGTCGAGCGTGCCCTCTCCGAGATGGACGGCATCGGCCGCCGGGTCTCCCGCGTGGTCGCCGCCAACGCCGACGTGGATCGAACAGCCACGCTCGGCCGTCTCGACGACGAGCCCATCGAGCGTATCGTCGAGGCCGTGGAGAACTTCGCCGACGAAGTTCCAGACTGGCTGGCGAACCGCCGGAACGACTTCTACACCGGCGAGACTGAACACATCACGGGTAACGACGTGTCCCTCACCCGGAATCAGGACGTCAATCGGATGCGGATGATCCGATCCTACAAGGGCGTGCGCCACGAGCGCGGACAGAAGGTCCGCGGTCAGCGCACGAAGTCCACCGGACGTACCGAGGGCACCATCGGTGTCAACGTCGAGGCCCTGCAAGAAGAGATGGAAGAAGAAGCCGAGGGGGAGGGTGAATAATGGCGCTTCCCGGTGAGAACACCAAGTTCTACGAGACGCCGAACCACCCCTACCAAGGCGAGCGGATCGCCGAGGAGTCCGATCTCCTCAGCCGCTACGGCCTGAAGAACAAACAGGAGCTCTGGCGCGCGCAGTCCGAACTGCGCTCCTACCGCCGCGAGGCCCGCGAACTCCTCGGTCGCGTGACCGAGGAAGGCGACGAGGGCGAGGAGTTCGTCGCCCGCCTTCGGCGCTACGGCATCCTCGGTGACGCGGACGAGCTGGACGCAGTCCTCTCGCTCGACGTCACCGACGTCCTCGAACGCCGCCTCCAAACGGTCGCCTACCGCAAGGGGCTGGCGAACACGCCGCAGCAGGCGCGGCAGTTCGTCACCCACGGCCACGTCACTGTCGGCGAGAGCCGCGTGACCGCGCCGTCGCGGAAGGTCGCCGTCGCCGAGGAGGACGACGTCGCGTTCGACGAGACGAGCCCGCTGGACGACGAGCTCCACCCGGCTCGCGCCGACAACCAGGAGTAATCCAATGGCAGAGAACGACGCTGACGACAAGTGGGGCATCGCACACGTGCACGCCTCGTTCAACAACACGCTGCTCACCGTCACCGACGAGACGGGCGCCGAGACGCTGGCCAAGTCCAGCGGCGGTGCCGTTGTGAAGCAGAACCGTGACGAGGCCTCGCCGTACGCCGCGATGCAGATGGCCGAACAGCTCGCCGAAGACCTCAAAGAGCAGGGTATCGAGGGCGTGCACGTCCGCGTGCGCGGCCCCGGTGGCAACCTCCAGCGCAGCCCGGGTCCGGGCGCGCAGGCCACGATCCGAGCGCTCGCTCGCGCGGGCCTCGAGATCGGCCGCATCGAGGACGTCACCCCGATCCCCCACGACGGGACCCGCCCGCCGAAGAACAGCGGATACTAACCACACCACATGGCAACGGACTTCGACGTCGAATTCATCGAAGACACGGAGCGCGAGGCGCGCTTCCTCGTTAGAGGGATCACGCCCGCGTTCGCCAACGGCATCCGCCGGGCCATCCTCGCGGACGTTCCGACGCTCTCCATCGACACGGTGCGGTTCGTGGAGAACTCGAGCGTCCTGTTCGACGAGGTGCTCGCCCTCCGCATGGGGCTCATCCCGCTGACGACCCCCGAGGGCGAGTTCGACGAGGACGACACCGTCACCCTGGCCATCGACGTGGAGGGACCGGCCACCGCGTACAGCGGCGACCTGGTCTCGCCGGACCCGCAGGTCGAACCCGCCGACGAGAACATCCCCCTCATCGAGCTGAAGGACGGCCAGCGTCTGGAGGCCGAGGCCGAGGCGAAACTCGGCCGGGGACGCGATCACGCGAAGTTCCAGGGCGGTGTGGCCGTCGGCTACCGGCATCTCCAACACGTCGAGGTCGGTGACGACGCCTCGGAGTACGGTGAAGACGAAGCGCAGATCGTTCGCGGCGTCATCGAGGACGGCGACGAGCTCGTCGCCACCTCGGCGTTCGATCACGACCTCACGAACCGGTATCCGGGGAAGGAGGTCACGGTCGAGGACGTCCCGAACGCCTTCGTCTTCCACGTCGAGTCCGACGGGTCGATGCCCGTCGACGAACTGGTCCTCCGTGCCGTGGGCACGCTGTCCACGCGCGCGGACGAACTACGCGAGAAGGTCAGTCTGTAAGACGACACATGTCCCGCCACCCCACCACCGACGCGCGCCCGACGCCCGTAGCGACGGGTATGGGTCGCCGGGGGATCGAAAGTCCCTTTACGGGGCGGCGGGAACCATGTGTCGTCGGTAAGACCGCGCCTTCTCAGTGGGCGTGCAGGGATAGCCAAGTTTGGCCAAAGGCGCAGCGTTCAGGGCGCTGTCTCGTAGGAGTTCGCAGGTTCAAATCCTGCTCCCTGCACTCCACACCCCTATACTCTCATCAGGAGCCAGAAGCATGAGCAAGACGAGCCCGAGACTCAGTAGTCTCATCGCCCAACTCAAGTCCGTCGCCCGCGATTCGGGTGCGGACGTGTGGCATGACGTCGCAGACCGGCTGGAGAAGCCGCGATCGACGCACGCTGAGGTGAATCTGAGTCGCATCGAACGGTACGCGAACGAGGACGAAACGGTCGTCGTCCCGGGCAAGGTGCTCGGTTCGGGCGCCCTCCGGAAGTCCGTGACCGTCGCCGCGGTGGACTTTTCGTCCAGCGCGGAGACGAAGATCGAGCACGCGGACGGCGACGTCGTCCAGCTAGCACAGGCAGTCGAACAGAACCCCGAAGGATCCAACGTCCGGGTGATCCGATGAGCACCGCAGAATTCGACGCGGACGTCGTCGTCGACGCCCGTGACTGTATCATGGGTCGCGTCGCATCGAACGTCGCGCAGCTCGCGCTCGACGGCCAGACGGTGGCCGTCGTCAACGCGGAGGACGCGGTCATCACGGGCAACGAGGAGGACGTCCTCGGGACGTACCGCACGCGCGCCGAGCTCGGCTCGGACCGCGGGCCCTACTACCCCAAACGCCCCGACCGCATCTTCAAGCGCGCCGTGCGCGGGATGCTCCCGTACAAGACGGACCGCGGGCGCGAGGCGTTCGAGAACGTCCGCCTCTACGTCGGAAACCAGTTCGACGAGGAGGGCGAGGTGCTCGACGGCACCTCGCTCGATCGCCTCTCGAACATCAAGTTCGTCTCCCTCGGCGAGATCTCCGAGGAACTGGGTGCTAACAAGACATGGTAACCAACACGAGCGGCAAGAAGAAGACGGCCGTCGCCCGCGCGACGGTCACCGAAGGCGAGGGTCGCGTGCGAATCAACTCGACGCCGGTCGAACTCGTCGATCCCGAGATGTCACGTCTCAAGATGCTGGAGCCGTTCCGCATCGCGGGCGAGGACATCCGCGACGAGATCGACGTCGACGTCAGCGTGAGCGGCGGCGGCTACGCCGGTCAGGCGGACGCCGTCCGAACCGCCGTCGCGCGCGGTATCGTCGAGTTCCGCAACGACGCCGAACTCCGCGACGCGTTCATGGAGTTCGACCGTCAGCTCCTCGTCAACGACGCGCGGCGCAAGGAGCCGAAGAAGTGGGGCGGGCCCGGTGCGCGGGCGCGCTACCAGAAGTCCTACCGCTGAGGGATCCATCATGATGGTACCAGTCCGGTGTTTCACGTGCGGCACCGTCATCGGTGAACACTGGGAGGAGTTCAAGGCGCGCGCGGCGAGCAAGGAGGGCGACGAGGACCCCGCAGCGGTCCTCGACGACCTCGGCCTCGACAGACACTGCTGTCGGCGCATGTTCGTCTCGCATCAGGACCTCGTCGACGTGGTCTCACCCTACCAGTAATGCCCGAGTTCAACCGCTACGAGAAAGCACGCATCATCGGGGCACGAGCGCTCCAGGTCTCCTACGGCGCACCCGTGCTGGTCGACACCGACCAGACGGAGCCGATCCTGATCGCCGCCGAGGAGTACGACGCCAACGCACTTCCGTTTACGGTCCGGAGGGAACAGTAATGACACGCATCGAAACGGTTCGCCTGCGCGCGGTCCTCGACTCGCGCGGCAACAAGACCGTGGAAGCGGACGTACTCACCGAGTCCGGCGGCTTCGGCCGCGCGGCCGCCCCATCCGGTGCGTCGACGGGCGAGTACGAAGCCATCGAGCTGCCCGTGAACGAGGCCATCGCGGCGGCCCGCGAGCACGCCGTCCCCCGACTCGAAGGACGCGTCTACGCCGGCGACCAGCGTGAGGTCGACGAGACCCTGCGCGCGGCCGACGGCACCGCGGACTTCTCGGAGATCGGCGCGAACTCGGCAGTCGCCATCAGCATGGCGGCGTCGAAGGCCGGGGCGGACGTCCTCGGCGCACCGCTCTACCAGCATCTCGGCGGCGCCTTCCGGGGCGGGAACTTCCCGATTCCCCTAGGGAACGTCGTCGGTGGTGGCGAGCACGCCCAAGAGGCCACGGCGATCCAGGAGTTCCTCTCCGCGCCCGTCGGTGCGCCGAGCGTGAAGGACGCCGTCTTCGCGAACGCGCAGGTCCACGGCGAGATCGGCTCGCTGCTGGAGGAGCGCGGGACGCCCGCGGCGAAGGGCGACGAGGGTGCATGGGCGCCCTCGATCTCGGACGCGGATGCGTTCGAGCTCGTCGAAGAAGCCGTCGAGACCGTCGCGGACGACGTCGGCTTCGACATCAAGTTCGGCCTCGACATGGCGGCGGCCGAGACCTTCGAGGACGGCGAGTACGTCTACGGTGACGAAGTCCGCTCCACCGAGGAGCAGATCGACTACGTCGCCGGACTGGTCGACGAGTACGACCTCGCGTACGTCGAGGACCCGCTCGACGAGGACGCCTACGAGGCGTTCGCGGACCTCACTGACCGGGTCGGCTCGCAGACGCTGATCTGCGGCGACGACCTCTTCGTCACGAACGTCGAGCGCCTCGAGGAGGGCATCGAGCAGGGTGCTGGGAACAGCATCCTCATCAAGCCGAACCAGATCGGCACCCTCAGCGACGCCTTCGACGCTATCGAACTCGCCACCCGGAACGGCTACGAGACGGTCGTCAGCCACCGGAGCGGTGAGACGGAGGACGCGACGATCGCACACCTCGCCGTCGCGACCGACGCTCCGTTCATCAAGACGGGCGCGGTCGGGGGCGAGCGCACTGCCAAGCTGAACGAACTCATCCGCATCGCGGACGAGGCACTATGAGCGAGCACGAAGACAGCGAGGCCGAACTCGAGGACACCCCCGAGGCGGACGCGGAGTCCGAGACGACCGATGTCGACGTCGACGTCGAGGCGGACGCCGCCGACGACGCCGACGCCACGGAGGCCCCCGAGCCGGCCGCAGGGACGGAAGACGTAATGCCAGACGAGGACGCCGACCTCCTCATCCCGGTCGAGGATTACCTCGCCGCGGGTGTCCACATCGGCACACAGCAGAAGACGAAGGACATGGAGCGCTTCATCCACCGCGTGCGGACGGATGGCCTCTACGTCCTCGACGTCTCGCGCACGGACGAGCGGATCCGCACGGCCGCGGATTTCCTCGCCAACTACGACCCCGAGCAGGTCCTCGTGACCTCCTCGCGTCAGTACGGTCGCTTCCCCGCGGAGAAGTTCGCGGACGCGGTCGGTGCGCGCGCCCGGACGGGTCGTTTCATCCCGGGGACGCTGACGAACCCGCAGTACGACGGCTACATCGAGCCGGACGTGCTGGTCGTCACGGACCCGATCGGCGACAGCCAGGCGGTCAAGGAAGCGATCACGGTCGGTATTCCCGTGATCGCCATGTGCGACTCGAACAACTCCACGAGCAACGTCGACCTCGTCGTTCCGACGAACAACAAGGGTCGACGCGCACTCTCAGTCGTCTACTGGCTGCTCGCGAACGAGGTCCTCGACAAGCGCGGCGCCGAGCCGTCCTACAGCCTCGAGGACTTCGAGAGCGAGATCTAACGCCGACGACTCTTCCTTTCGACGCTCACGGGCCCGGAGAGACATCCACATCCGGCGCGACGCGCCGCGTATGCAAAGTCGCCGAGAAGCGTCCGCCGAGCGGGCGTCGCTATCCGCGAAAGCCGCCGACCGCGGACACCTGTGTCTGTGCCGTCAGCGCTCGATCACGCCGAGTCGGGTGTCGAAGCCGTCGACGAAGCGGACGCGCTTGCCGAAGAGGGTGCGCCCACCGTGGAGCGGGTGGTGGGCGGCGGCGTCAGAGACGTCCCCGGTGAGGAGGACGGCCGCGGGGCAGGCGCCGAAGCGCTCAACGCGCTCGCGGACGGAGCCATCGCTCGGTTCACAGAGGACGACGTCTTGGCCGGGGAAGGCGGCGAGGTCGCCGAACACGTCGTCGTCGTCGCGCTCGGCTGCGGGGAGTCGATAGAGGTCGGTGAAACGCGCGATCGCGGCGTCGAGGTCGGCGACGGCGACGACGACGCGGCCGATCCCGGAGAGCGGCGAGCCGTAGAGGGCGCTGTCGGGAACGCGGTACTCGCGCGGTGTCCGATCGGAGACGACGAAGGGAAGCGGAGAGTCGGGACCGCCGAGGAAGCCGACGTCCCACTCGGCGACGCCGCGGTCGGTCTCACGGCGCTCGCGCAGGGGGCCCCGAACGGTGACGTCGTGGCTGATCGCGCGCTGGAGTTCGCTGTGGACGCTGCCGGCGTCAACGCCCCACGCGCAGGGGCCGGCGTCGGCGGCGACGAAGGCGGGCCAGTGGCCGTCGTCTGCGTCGGTGTCGGTGCCGGCGGGGGCGAGGAGTTCGAGCGCGGAGCCGTCCGGGAGGACGATCATCGCGGTTTCCGTCCCGGTCTCGGTGTGCTCGCCGCCGTAGTGGGGGGCGAAGCCGGCGTTCTCGAAGCGTTCGACAAGCGCGTCGAGGTCGGGGGCGACGAACGGCACGTGGTCGATGACGGGGCGCATACCGCCGTTTGGCCGCCATCGGCCATAGGTGGCGTGGCCGGCGCCGAAGCGAAAGGGTACTTACGCGCGGCCGCCGCGTGTTCGGATATGCCGACGAGTTCGAGCGCCCCGGGGAAGGTGTATCTCTTCGGGGAGCACGCGGTCGTCTACGGCGAGCCCGCGGTGCCCTGTGCGATCGAGCGGCGCGCGACGGTGACGGTCGCGGAGCGCAGTGATGACCGACAGCGCGTGAGTGCGGCGGACCTCACGCTCGACGGGTTCACCGTCGAGTACGGGGCGAACGACGACGCGCCGGACGTGGACGTGCCGACGCCGCTCGTCGAGGCCGCGATGGGGTACGTGGACGCCGCGATGGCGACGGCGCGGGACGCAGCCGATCGCCCGGACGCCGGCCTCGACGTCACGATCGAGAGCGACATCCCGCTGGGCGCGGGCCTGGGGTCCTCGGCCGCGGTCGTCGTCGCGGCGATCGATGCGGCGACGCGTGAACTCGGCGTCGACCTCGCCCCCGAGGCGATCGCCGAGCGCGCGTACACCGTCGAGAAGGACGTGCAGAGCGGCGAAGCCTCGCGGGCGGACACCTTCTGCTCGGCGATGGGCGGGGCCGTCCGCGTCGAGGGGTCGGACTGCCGGACGCTGGCGACGCCCGACCTCCCGTTCGTCGTGGGGTACGACGGGACGAGCCACGACACGGGCGAGCTCGTCGCGGGCGTGCGCGCGCTCCGCGAGGAGTACGACTTCGCGCGCGATACCGTCGGCTCCATCGGCGACCTCGTTCGCCGCGGCGAAGACGCGCTCCGCGAGGGCGACGTTGCCGAACTCGGGCGACTGATGGACGTGAACCACGGTCTGCTCGCAGCGCTCGGCGTCTCCGCGCGCTCGCTCGACGAGATGGTGTGGGCGGCCCGCGAGGGCGGTGCGGCGGGCGCGAAGCTGACCGGCGCGGGCGGCGGCGGCTGTATCGTCGCGCTCGACGACGGGACGGGCGCGGAGACCGCCCTCTCGCTCACGCCGGCGTGCGACGAGTCGTTCCGCGCCGAACTCGCCACCGACGGGGTGCGCGCCGAATGACGGTCGTCCTGAAACTCGGCGGAAGCGTCGTCACGGAGAAGGACACACCGGACACCGTCGACGGCCGCGCGCTCGCGGACGCCGCGGACGCGATCGCCACCTCGGGCGTCGACGACCTCGTTCTCGTCCACGGTGGGGGATCGTTCGGCCATCCGCATGCGGCCGCCCACGGCGTCTCGCGGACGGACGGGACGCGCGAGGCGACGGCGATCAGGGAGATCCACGGCGCGATGCGGACGTTGAACGACGCCGTCTGCGACGCGCTCTGCGAGCGCGGCGTGTCCGCCGTCCCTCACCACCCCCACTCCGCGGGCGTCCGGGACGCGGACGGGACGCTCTCGCTCCCGGTGGACACCGTCGCCGCGAAACGCGACGAGGGGTTCGTGCCGGTACTCCACGGTGACGTCGTGACGCACGTCGACACGGGCGCGACGATCCTGAGCGGCGACGAGATCGTCGTCGCGCTCGCGGACGGCCTCGACGCCGAGCGGGTCGGCGTCTGCTCGACCGTCTCCGGGGTGTTGGACGACGAGGGAACGGTCATTCCCACGATCGAGAACTACGCGGACGTCGAGCGCTATCTCGGCGGGAGCGACGACACGGACGTCACGGGCGGGATGGCCGCGAAGGTCCGCTCGCTCCTCGGGCTCCGCGCGCCTGCGTCCGTCTTCGGCCCCGACGCCGTCGCCGCGTTCCTTGATGGCGAGACGCCGGGGACGGTGATTAGATAGGAGGGCCGTGCGTCCAGCGCGGGCTCAAAAGAGGAGTCCCTGCCGGATCGCGGCGACGAGGCCGGTGAGGACGACGACGCTCGCCACTGTCGTGACGAAGATGACGGTGCTCATGTACTCCGCGGTGTCGACGGCCTCGTCGGCGCTTGCGCTCCGGTAGGCGATGACGAGCGCGAGCGGCGTCACGGCGGCCGGCGTCGCACATTCGAGGACGAAGACGTTGGCGACTGCCGGGTTCGTGAACCCGACGGCGAGCGCGATTACGGCCCCAACGAGTGGCGCGATGCCGAGCTTGAGGGCGGCGGGGAGCGCCGTCGGACGGAGGTGACCGAGGTCGACGTCGGCGAGCTGGATGCCGACGACGGTGAGCATGAGTGGAACGGCGGCCGCACCGACGCTATCGACCGTCGTCATGAACGTCCCATCGACGGGCGGGACGAGGCCGAGGACGCGGACGAGCGCCGCGACGGCGACGGCGTAGACGAGTGGGAGGCGAGCGACCTCGCGGAGAGCACTCGTTGCGCTGGCGGACTGCCCCTCGCGCGCGGAGACGACGTAGACGCCGAGGGTGTAGAGGACGACGCTTTGCACGGTGAGAAAGACGGTCGCCGTGGTCCGCCCGAGATCGCCGAAGACGAACGCGGAGAGCGGGATGCCGACGAACCCGGAGTTGGGGAACGCGCTGGCGAGCACGACCCCGGAGAACAGCGTCTCGGGGACGTCGAGGACGTGGCCGGCGACGGACGCGAGCGCCATGAGTGCGAGGAGGTAGGCGACGACGGCGACGACGAGAGAGACGACCGCGTCCCCACCGAGGGTCGTCGTGGCGATGCCGTGGAAGACGAGCGCGGGGAGGAAGAAGTTGAGCGCGACGGTGTTGAGCGGGCCGACGGCGACGTCGGTAACGCGACCGATGGCGTAGCCGACGGCGGCGATGGCGACGATCGGTAGGATCGCCGACGCGAACGCATCGAGGATCGTCACGGGCGTTTCACGTCCGTTCCGGCGGCGGCGATGCGTGTCGCGTTTCGGGGGGAGTGGGACACGCCGAACCGTACCGGACGCCGCGGCAAAGCCCCTTCCGAAACGCGCCGTCCGAGGGCGAGACTATGTCGATCGCTCACCCCGGCGCTTTTGTCGCGGTCGGCCCTACGTATGGCCGGTAGCGAGACGCTCGCGCCGGACGAGGAGCAACGGAATGGACATCGAAATCGCAGCAGTCGGCGGGTACGAGGAGGTCGGACGGAACATGACGGCGGTCCGTGTCGGGGACGACGTCGTCGTCTTCGACATGGGCCTCGACGTTGCGCCGGTCGTCCGCGAAGGGCTCGACGTCGAGCACGCCGGGCGACGCGAACTGATCGACGCCGGTGCGATTCCGGACGATAGCGTCGTCGCCGACCTCGATGGTGAGATGTGTGCGATCGTCTTCTCGCACGGCCACCTCGATCACGTCGGGGCGGCCGGCGTCCTCGCCGAGCGCTACGATGCCCCGCTGATCGCGTCGCCGTTCACGATGGAGCTCCTGAAGGGTGAGCTCGATCCGGGGTACGACGGCGATCTCGTGACGATGGCGGCCGGTGAGGTGACGACACTCGGCGACGACCTCGATCTGGAGTTCGTTCACGTGACGCACTCGATCGTCGGCGCGGTGAACCCCGTGTTGCACACGCCTCACGGTGCGATCGTCTACGGACTCGACAAGCGCCTCGATCACGACCCCGTCCTCGAACCACCGATCGACATGGCGCGCTTCGCCGAACTCGGCGAGGCGGGCGTCCTCGCGTACGTCGAGGACTGCACGAACGCGGGCCGATCGGGACGGACGCCGGGCGAAGCCGTCGCCCGCGCCCGCGTCCGTGACGTCCTTGGAAGCGTCGCGGACGCGTCGGGCGTGATCGTCGCCTCGACGTTCGCCAGCCACGTTGCGCGCGTCTCCAGTATCGTCGAGGTCGCCGAGGAGATCGGCCGCGAACCGCTCCTCCTCGGGCGGTCGATGGCGACCTATGCGCGAACGGCCGCGCACTTCGGCTATCCGGGCTTCGGGGACGTCGAGGCACACGGCACGCGCGTCGGCATTGAGCGTGCCCTCCGGCGGGTCCGCACCGAGGGCCGCGACTCGTTTCTGTTGCTCACCACCGGCCACCAGGGCGAACCGAACGCCGTTCTCCCCCGCCTCGCTCACGGCGACGGCGCCTTCGCCCTCGGGACGGACGACGTCGTCGTGTTCGGCGCCCGCGTGATCCCGGATCCGATCAACCGCCGCCAGCGGGCGACGCTCGACCGACGATTGGCGCGGCGAGAAATCGAGGTTCACGAGGACGTCCACGTCTCCGGTCACCTCAGCGACGCGGGCCACCGGCGGATGCGCCGCACGCTCGAACCCCGTACCCTTATCCCTGCCCACCAGTCAGTAGGAGGTATCGAACGGTACGTCGCCCTCGCCGAAGCCGACGGATACGAGCGCGGCGAAGACGTCCACGTCGCTCGAAACGGAACCATCATCCAACTCTCGTCATGAACCAGAACACGCGCGAAGACACGGTGCTGTCCGCCATCGAGGACCGACGCGAACGCGTCAACGACGCGATCGACGAGGAGCTCCCCATGGCCGAACCCGAACGGCTCTACGAGGCATCTCGCTATCTCTTGGAGGCCGGGGGCAAACGCCTCCGCCCGACCGTCGCGCTCCTCGTCGCGGAGGCACTCGCCGACGTCGAACCGCTGAGCGAGCCCTACGACGCCTTCCCCGCGCTCGACGGGACGACGGTCGACGTCATGGCGGCCGCCGTCTCCATCGAGGTCATCCAGTCGTTCACCCTCATCCACGACGACATCATGGACGACGACGACCTCCGGCGCGGCGTCCCGTCCGTCCACCGCGAGTACGACGAGGAGATTGCGATCCTCGCCGGCGACACACTCTACTCGAAGGCCTTCGAGATCATGCTCCGGACGGACGCCGAGCCGACCGCGAGCCTCAACGCCATCGACTGTCTCGCGCGCACCTGCACGCGTATCTGCGAGGGCCAATCTCTCGACGTTGACTTCGAGACGCGCCCCGACGTCGACACTGGGGAGTATCTCGACATGGTCGAGCGCAAGACCGCCGTCCTCTACGGTGCCGCCGCGAGCGTCCCCGCCATCGTCGTCGGTGCCGACGACGAGGTCGTCGATGCGCTCTACCGCTACGGTGTCAACGCCGGGAAGGCCTTCCAGATCCAGGACGACGTCCTCGATCTGACCGTCCCCTCCGAGCAACTCGGCAAACAGCGCGGGAGCGATCTCGTCGAGAACAAACGCACGATCATCACCGTCCACGCCCGCGATCACGGCGTCGCGGTCGACGATCTCGTGGACGCCGACGACCCCGAGAACGTCACCGACGCCGACATCGACGCCGCCGTCGCCGAACTGGAGGACGCTGGCAGCATCGACTACGCCCGCGACCTTGCCACCGATCTCACCGCACAGGCGAAGGCCGAACTCGACGTCCTCCCGGACAACGAGGCACGGTATCTCCTCCGCGAGATCGCTGACTATCTCATCGAACGCGGCTACTAACCGGCCGTTTGCGACACGCGGCGTCCACTCTCCTCGACGGCCGCCCGCGTCCGTCTGTCTATCTTTCTTCGAGGAGAGAATCCCGGCGTTCACGCCGGGCGTGAATCCGACACTGCTGACACAACCCACGTTCGGAAGCCATGCAGATATTTAAGTAGTATTGTGACGTAGCATGACGTACACCCGAGGCGGCCACCACCGCCACCTAAATGCACAATCTCGGGACTCCGAGACCCAGAACGTTCGAGACACCCTCTCGAACCACTGTGGTGTCTCGGCCAAGATAACTCTGAGTCCCCCTGCCGGGGATAGGAGTAACGGCGGTGTGGCCCCGCCATCGGTCTGTCATGCCGACAGGTCGTCAACCAGCAAATATCCCAACCCAGCGGTACGGTACCGTGGGAAGCCTTGCCGTTCACGGCGAGGAGGAGGTCACATCCCGAGCCACTCGTCCACCCGGACCTGATACCCGTTCGTCCGACAGAACTCGGCCGCTCGTCGACGCACCGCCCGGGAGGACGGGAGGGTTCCCGTCTCGCGGACTCGATCGACGATCCAGTCACCGATGACCGTGATTCCCTCGTCGTCGTCATCGGCGTCGATCGAGCCGAGCGCTCGGAACGTCAGTTCGTACGCGTTGCGCTGTGACCAGTCGAACTCCACGTCCGGACGCGTCCCGATGGACTCCACGACCCGTTTCATCGCCGCCGCGACCGTCGGGCGCTGTACTGCCGCCCGAGCGGCCGTCTGGGAGTCGAACGTCTCCCGCTCGGTCTCCGGAACGAGCGCCTCGATCGCGTAGCGCTCCCCACGCGATTCGATCGTGTGGTCGCCGATCGCCGCGACGACGTCGGTTCCCGTCGCGGGAAATTCTACTGACTCGAGGGCCGTCTCGATGTCGCCGAGCGTTGTCGCCTCGACCGGTGGCTCCCGCTCGTCTCCTCGCTCTCGTTCCGTTTCGATGTCGCGCTCTTGCTGGCGTCGCTCGGCGTCCCGCGCTTGCTTCTCTCGGCCGCGTTTATCGTCTGCCATCCTCTAGCATCGGCTCTCCACGCTGATAGCTCTGTGGTCGAGCGCGGGGAACAACTGCGGGCGCGGCGCACGGCCGCTTCCGACTGCCGATGTGGGGATCACTGAGTGACGCCGTCCCGAAACGGCACCGACGGAACACTTGCAACGGTGGGGGGAGGGGTGTCGGCCTCGCCCGGCCGCCCGCTCAGTCGCCGGTCTCGACGCCGGTCGACTGGTCCGTTGAGCCGTCGTCGGCGAGTTCCTCGCGGTAGCGGTCCTCGTAGCCGTCGAGGACCGCTTGGCGTTTGGCCTGTGCTTCTTCGCTCATCAGCTCCTCACTCCACTCCATTCCGTCGTCGGTGTCGAGGTCGACGCGCTCGACGTGCTCGAGACCGGTGAGGCGGTCCTCGACCTGATCGATGAAGTAGCCGATCATGTGGCACATGGGAGTGGTGAGACGCATCTCGACGTTCGCGTGGCCGTCGTCGACGTCGACCTCGATTTCCTTCACGAGCCCCATCTCGACGATGTTCAGGTTCGAGCCGGTGGCGGCGCTACACGGATCCACCACGTCCCGAAGGGCGTCGCGGGCTCGCTCCTCGATGGGGTCGGCGGCGTCGGTCGTATCAGTGCTCGTGCTCATTCGGCCACCTCGAAGTCGGTCGTCGACCACGGCTCGTCAGCCAGTTCGACGTCGCTGTACTGATCGCCCTCGGTGCCGGCCTCGAGGTCGTCGAGGTCGAAGCCGTGGGCTTCCGCGAAGTTCTCGCCGAGGATCTTGCGCTTGTCGTCCTCGGTGATCTGGAAGGGGCCACTGAAGCTCTCCATCTCCGGGAAGTCGTAGTTCCAGAAGCGTTCGAGGAGGAGTTGCGGGTGGAAGTGGGGCGCGCCGGTCCCCCAGATGATCTTGTCGATGGCCTGTTTTCCCCCGGCGTAGAGGAGTTGTTGGAGCGAGTCGACGAAGGACGTCGGCGTCGTCACGAGTTCGGTGAGCGTGAGCTCAAGGTTGACGTAGACGTTCGGGTGGCGGGCAATCTGCCAGCCGGTCTCCTCGGCGAAGGTCAGCCCGCCGTGGACGATTTCGAAGGTAAGTTCGGGGAAGCTATTGGCGGCCTCCTCGACGTCGCCGACCTTGTAGGACTCCATCGGTGCGGTGGCGAAGGGGAAGGCCTTGTGGACGGCGACGACGTCGAGGCCGAGGTCGACGGCGTGTTGCCAGAGCGGGAAGGCGTCCTCGGGGTCGTTCATCTTGAACTCGTGGTGGGTGCCGTCTGGCTCCCAGTAGGAGGGATACACCTTCACGCCGTGGGGGTCGAAGGCCTCGACCTGCCGCGTGAGGTCGGCCTGCGGGTCGTCGAGGCCGATCGCGTCGATGCTGGCGAACGCGGCCGTCCGCGTCGGATTGCGCTCGAAGAACGCGCGGGCCTTCGACTCGGCGGTGAGGCCGTCCTCGAAGACGGTGATCGACTGTGGGTGCATGACGGCGAAGTCCGTCTGACTCTCGCGGAAGAGGGCGTTCTCCGTGTTCTCGACCGGCCAGTCGCCGAGGAAGGCCTCGCGGGTGCGCTGGTAGCCGTCGGGCATCTTCGCCTCCAAGGCGGCACCGACGTTGGCGACCTGCTCGGCGTAGCGCGGCACGCGGTAGTTCTCCTCGGTCTGGTTGTACGCGTGGGCGACGGCGTCCACCACGAACACATCGTCGAGTGTTGCCATACTGTACGGCCATCTCCGACAGTACTAATAGTTATGTTTGGTGTCGTATGAAAATGCTGTGGACTGCCCGAGGGCATTACGGAAAATTCGAGGCGAAAGCCTCGCCCTTCAGGGCGGGGATTAAGCCGACCAACGCCATTCAACCGCCGACGATGGCATTGACTCCGCGAGAATGCTGACGACCGGATGGTCGGCGCTGAGGATGACCGACTACGCGTCCGGCGCTACTCGACGTCCAGCGTCGCGCGATCCGCATCAGTGAGCGCGAGTTCGCTCGCGGCGACGTTCTGTTCGAGGTGTGGGACGCTCGACGTCCCGGGAATCGGGAGGGTGACGTCGCTGTGATCGAGGAGCCACGCGAGCGCAACCTGATAGACGCTCGCGTCGTGGCGCTCGGCGACGGTTTCGACGGCGTCGCGGGCCTCGTCGTCGAAGCCGCCGGCCCCGACCGGGAAGTACGGGATGAAGCCGATGTCGTCCTCCTCGCAGGCCGCGAGGACGTCCTCGTGTTCGCGGTTGCCGAGGTTGTACTCGTTTTGCACCGTGGCGACGTCGACGTGATCGCGCGCGAGCTCGAGCTGTTCGACGGAGACGTTCGAGATGCCGACGTGATCGACGAGGCCGTCGTCCTGCAGTTCGCCGAACGCCTGGATCGACGCCTCGTAATCGGTGTCCGGATCGGGGCGGTGGAACTGATAGAGGTCGATGGAGTCGACGCCGAGGCGGTCGATGCTCGTGAGGGCTTGGTTCTTGATGTAGTCGGGGTCGCCGTGTGCGAGCCACTCGCCCTCCCGGTTGCGGAGGAGACCGGCCTTCGTGGCGACGACGAGATCGTCGCGGGTCGCGTCGAGCGCCTCCCCGATCAGGCGTTCCGAGACCGCTGGTCCGTAGGAGTCCGCGGTGTCGATGAAGTCGACGCCGAGTTCGTCCGCACGGCGGAGGACGTCGCGGGCGTTCGGCTCGCTCTCGGGGCGGCCGATGACGTCCTCGCCGGTGATCCGCATCGCGCCGAAGCCGAGGCGATGGACGGTGTACTCGCCGCCGATGTCGAACGTGTCGCTCTCGTTCGTGACCATATCCGTCGTTCGGCGGCGAGTGGGTAAGGTGCTGTGGAGGCGGCGGACAGTGAGGGATCCGCGTCAGCTGTCGTCCGCGCCGTCGTTCGGGCCGTCGTCGGAACCGGCGTCGTCGCCACGACTCGGTCCGACGCGTGCGGCGACGCGAACCCAAACGAATTTCCTCGTACCCCGGTAAGCGCTCTGGTATGGACGAGGACCTCCGCGAGCGGATCCGACGGGAGGCCGAGGCGAACGCGCTGTTCAACGCGCTGAAACACGACAGCGACGCGCAGGTGGGCGCGATCCTCGGCCCGTTGATGGGCGAGAACCCCGAGTTCCGCGAGCACGGCGACGAGGTGTCCGGCGTCGTCGCGCCCGTCGTGAACGAGGTGAATGCTCTCGATCGAGCCGAGAAGCGCGCGCGTCTTGAGGAACTCGCGCCGGAGCGCCTCGACGAACTCGACGCGGAGGACGAGGGCGAGGACCACCCGCTGCCCGACCTCCCGAACGTCGAGGACTACGACGAGGTCCGGTTGCGGTGTGCCCCGAACCCGAACGGCCCGTGGCACCTCGGGCACGCCCGAATGCCCGCAGTCATCGGGACGTACAAGGAGCGCTACGATGGCTGGATGCTCGTCCGCTTCGACGACACCGACCCGGAGACGAAGCGCCCCGATCTCGACGCCTACGACGACATCCTCGCGGACATCGACTACCTCGGTTTCGAGCCGGACGAAGTGGTCACAGCCTCGGATCGGATGGAGACCTACTACGAGCACGCGCGCGAACTCATCGGCCTCGGCGGCGCGTACACCTGTAGTTGTTCGGGTGAAGCGTTCTCCGAACTGAAGAACGACGGGGAGGCCTGCCCGCACCGGGAGAAGAACCCCGGCGTCGTCCGCGACGAGTTCGAGGCGATGATCGACGGCGAGTACGACTCCGGCGAGATGGTGTTGCGCGTGAAGACGGACATCGAACACAAGAACCCCGCGCTGCGCGACTTCGTCGCCTTCCGGATGGTCGACACGCCCCATCCGCGCGAGGAGGCGAGCGAGTACCGCTGCTGGCCGATGCTCGACTTCCAGTCCGGGATCGACGATCACCTGCTCGGCATCACGCACATCATCCGCGGGATCGACCTCCAGGACTCCGCGAAGCGCCAAGCGTTCGTCTACGACTACTTCGACTGGGAGTATCCCGAGGTCGTCCACTGGGGGCACGTGCAGGTCGACGCCTACGACGTGAAGATGAGCACGTCGACGATCAAGTCGAAGATCGAGGCGGGGGACCTCGACGGGTGGGACGATCCGCGCGCACCCACGCTCAAGAGCGTCCGCCGCCGCGGGATCCAGGGGCAGGCGATCGTGGACGCGATGGTCGAACTCGGCACTTCCACCTCCGACGTCGATCTCGCCATGTCCTCGATCTACGCGAACAACCGCGACCTGATCGACGAGGAGACGCCGCGCGCCTTCCTCGTGCGTAACGGCTTCGCGCCGCGCAGCGAGGGCGCCGAGGCGGACTACGCGGCCACCGAGGTCCCGATCGCGGGCGGCCCGGACGCCGCGCATCCGCCCGTCCATCCGAACCACGAGGACCGGGGCGAGCGCGACATCCCGGTCGGCGACGCGGTTCTCGTCGAGACGGCGGATCTCCCCGACGCCGGCGAGCGGGTCTGGCTCAAGGGGTACGGCCCAGTCCGCTACGACGGCGACGCCTTCACGTACACCGACGACGATATCGATGCTGTCCGCGAGGAGGGCGTCGACGTGATCCACTGGGTGCCCGCGACGGGCAGCGTGCCCGTCCGTCTGCGCCAGACCGACGGCGACGTCTACGGCTACGCCGAGCCCGGTTACGCGGAGTACGAGCCGGACGACCTCGCACAGTTCGTCCGCGTCGGCTTCGCGCGCTACGACCGCGCCGAGGATGACGAGACGGTCGCGTACTACGCGCACTCGTAGCGAGGCGTAGGTCTCCTTTTGCGCGCTTAAACGAACTCGATCACGAGCACCGCGGCGAGCACGATACCAGTGCAGACCAACTGCACGGCCGCGGCGGCGAGGACGCCGATGGTCGCCGCGGCGGCACTCCGGAGACTCACTTCGGCGTCCCCGCGGCGGCGGTATTCGAGCGCGAAGACGGTCGCCGAGACGCCGAGCAGGACGCCGACCGGGCCCCCGAGTGGGAGGCAGAGCAGGCCCACGACGGCTGCGACGAGCGTCGTCTGGATGGATGCGCCGCCGGCGCTCGCGCCGATCGCGCCGCCGAACCAGTCGACGGCGAGCGCGACGAGACAACACGCGACGAGCACGGCCAGCACGACGAACCCGGGTTCGCCCGTGTGCCACCGGTAGAGGCCGAGTCCCGCGAGTGAGACGAGTCCGCCCGGGAGGAGCGGGAGGAGGCTGGCGACCATCCCGAACCCGAGCAGGCCGATCGCGAGGATGAGTGTGAGATCCACCGTCTCACTCCTCGTGACGCGCGCGTTCCGTCGCGACCGCTTCGCCGCCCCATGCGTTGCAGAGGGGTTGTAAGGCGTCGCCGAACGCCCGCATCGCCTGCCCGGACGAGTGATAGCCGAGGTCGTCAGCGACGTCGTCCCACGGGCGACATTGGAGGAGTTTCAGGACGAAGAGGCGTTCGCGGCGCTCAACTTCGGCGGCAGGGTCCCCTTCGACGTCCGTGGCGTCCGAGAGGAGTGACGGCGCGTCGTCGCGGACGAGCGCGCAGACGGCGAGTCGCCGGAAGGGCGCAGGGTCGACGCTGTACATCGCGGAACCGTAGGCCGAGCCGGCGACGATGCGCCACGCGTTCTCGCTCAATCCGGGGTCGGGGGTCGCGTCGCAGGCAGCGAGCGCGGCGCGCGCGACGTCCGGGTCAAGGTCTTGCAGGGGATCAGCGAGCACGTCCGTGATCCGGTCGGCGAACCACGACGCGTGGCGGGCGGCGAGAGCGCGCCCGTCCGCACTCAACGGATCGAGCATAAGCGCAGAGTATTCGCCGCTGGCGTCGTTGCGCGTCGTCGAGAGGTGGACGGTGGAGAAACCGTTGCGCGCCCAGAACCGGAGGAGCGCGGGCGTTGCGCCGTAGCCGACGCCGAGCCAGTCCCGGCCGTCGAACTCGTCGCGGACGCCGTCGAGAAGCGCGGAGCCGAGCCCGCGCGAGCGTGCGGCGTGGTGGGTGGCGATGCGGACGACGCGCGTGCCGACGGGCGCGGCGGCGTGTTCGTCGCGGAGTTGGCTCGTGAGGACGTCCGGGAGCATGTTGCCCTTCACGCGCTCGCCGGTGTACATCGCCTCCCGAGTCGTCGCGTCGAGGCCGCCCTCGCGGGCGAGGAGGGCGACAGAGACGACGTGTCCGTTCTCGCGGAGTGCACGGACGTCGAGGTTCGGCGCGTCGAGGAGTCGGGCCAAATCGTCCGGTTCGGTGCGGTAGTGGGCGGCGACGAGGAGGCCGAAGGCCTCGCGTAGCAGTGTCTCGTCCGCGAGGAGCGCGTCGCCGTCGAGGGTGTCGTACGTGCTGGTCTCCGGTTCGGCGTCCGCGACGAGCGGGTCGACGGGCGGCCGGGCGTCGAGCAAGAGCGCGTGGAACGCCCACACCTCCACGGGGTCGCCAGCGGCGTAGCGGATCGGTTCGTCGAGGCGTACGTCGGTGACGTCGAAGTCGGTCCCGGCGAGGACGTCCCGGAACCGGACGTCGAAGCCGCGACCCGCACCCTCGTAGCCGTGGACGGTCGTGGTGAAGCCGACGGCACCGGCGTCGAGGAAGCGTTCGAGGAGCCGAACGGGGAGCGCGGCCGCTTCGTCGACGAGGACCACGTCGCAGTCGTCGAGGGTGTCGACGGCCTCGGGTGGTTTCGCGTAGCGGATCGAGCCCGCGTCGGCGAGGACGAGTCTCGTCGTCTCGGCGCGCTCGGACGCGACGCCGAGCCCGTCGACCAACTCGGTCGCGCGCGCGAAGAGTTCCTCAACGCCGCGGAACGACGGCGCGGTGACGAGGACGTCCCGCCCCTCGACGGCGAGCCCGGCGGCGGCGAGCCCGGCGGCGCTCGTCTTCCCGCGACCCCGGTCGGCCTCGCAGACGACGGCGTGGCCGGTATCTCGGAGCGCCTCGAAGGCATGAACGGTCGCGACCTGATCGGTGGTGAGACAGGCCTCGTAGGCAGCCGCTGGGAAGGCGGGATCGTCGGGCACCGACGGATCGGGTGACGGGAGACGGGGTGCGGGATGCATGCGTCCGTCGTCGACGACCGTCTCCCCGCCCGCTTCGAGGGTGACGATGCCGACGCCACGGTGCGCGCGGAGGGTGTCGACGAGGCGCGTCCGGAAGCGTCCCGAGACGTCCTCGACATCGAAGGGCGGGACGGCCATGCCCGCGTCGAAATGGTCGCGGCGCGCGGGCCACGCGTCGAGCGGCGGCGTCACGAGGACCAAGAGGCCGCCGCCGTCGACAGCGCCGGTGACGCGACCGAGGGCGTTCGGCCGGCACTCGTCGCGGGCGTCGTAGACGACGGCGTCGCGCGTCGTGCCGAGGAGCTCGCCGGTCTCGCGGGGTTCGAGGCGCTCGCAGCGGACGCCGTCGCGGTGGCCGACGAGCGTCGTTTCGGCGCGGTCGATCCCGGCACCGTCGAGGGCGTCGACGGCGGCGGCGAGCCCGCGATCGGCCGCGCCGCCGGCGCGACCGCCGTCGTCCGCGCCTTTCCGGTCCTCGCCCGTCTCGTCGGCGAGGACGAGGAGGCGGCGCTCGTTCGTCTCGCGGGCCTCCGCGCGGAGCTCGGCGGCGGTCTCTCCGACGGTCATGGGTTCGTCGTTCGCCCGCGACCCCGAAGGGCGTTACCGTTCGCGGCGCACGCCCGCCATGCCCCGCGTTCGCACCCCGGCGGGCTTTGAAAGCGTTTTTAACTACGGGATCCGGAATAAGTTGTACAGCCTTCGGGGGGTCATGATGCTTCGAGTCGCCACGGGAATCACGGTCGGCGACGAAGCGCAAGCCCGCCCGAGGGAGTAGGTGAACATAAAAATGCCAGTCTATGTCGACTACGACGTCCCGGCCGACCTTCAGGAGCGAGCACTCGAATCGCTCGAAGTCGCCCGTGACACCGGCAGCGTAAAGAAGGGTACCAACGAGACGACCAAGGCCGTCGAGCGCGGCAACGCGGACCTCGTCATCATCGCCGAAGACGTCTCCCCCGAGGAGATCGTTCTCCACCTCCCGGAGCTCGCGGAGGAGAAGGGCGTCCCGTACGTCTTCGTCGAGACGCAGGACGAACTCGGCGTCGCGGCCGGCCTCGAAGTCGGCTCCGCCGCCGCGGCCGTCGTCGACGCCGGCGACGCCGAGGACGACGTCGAGGACATCGGCGAAAAGATCGAGGAGCTGAAGTAAACCAATGAGTGCCGAGGAATCGGAGACGGAGGACTCCACGTCCGCCGAGGTCATCGAGGTCGTCGGAAAGACCGGGATGCACGGCGAGGCGATGCAGGTGAAGTGTCGACTTCAGGAAGGCTCCAACCAGGGCCGCATCATCACGCGCAACGTCCTCGGCCCCACGCGGGTCGGTGACGTCCTCCAACTGCGCGAGACGGCCCGCGAAGCCGACTCCATCGGAGGTCAGTAATGCCCCAGACCCGAGAGTGTGACTACTGTGGGGCGGACATCGAACCCGGCACGGGGACGATGTTCGTCTACAACGACGGACGTACCGTACACTTCTGCTCGTCGAAGTGCGAGAAGAACGCCGACCTCGGCCGCGAACCCCGCGAACTCGAGTGGACCGATGCGGGCCACGGCGGCGAGGGCGAATAGATGAGTCACGAGCACGAGCGGACGTTCGTCATGGTCAAACCCGACGGCGTCCAGCGCGGTCTCATCGGCGAAATCGTCGGCCGTCTTGAGGACAAGGGCCTCAAGATGGTCGGCGGGAAGTTCATGCAGATCGACGAGGAACTCGCCCACGAGCATTACGGCGAGCACGAGGGAAAACCCTTCTTCGAGGGACTCGTCGAGTTCATCACCTCCGGGCCCGTCTTCGCGATGGTCTGGGAGGGCGACGACGCCACGCGGCAGGTCCGTAAGCTGATGGGCGCGACGGACGCCAAAGAGGCGGCTCCTGGCACCATCCGCGGTGACCTCGGGAACGACCTCGGGCACAACGTCATCCACGGCAGCGACCACGAGGACGAGGGCGCCAACGAGCGCGAAATCGACCTCTTCTTCGACGAGGACGAACTCGTCGACTGGAACGCCAACGCGGCGACCTGGGTCTACGAAGACGCCCACGACCACTAAGCGGTTTTCTCGCCGCCATTTTCGCTTTCGCTCGTGTCGCCGTCGAAACCCGCGCTGACCGCGACACGTAAATGCACCGACAGGCTACGGAACCGTGTGACGCGGGTAGGTCCGATCGACTTCGAGACGGTGGGGGAGACGCTACGGATACACGATGAGGTGATGGACACGACGTGTCGCATCGCTGCGGATGACGCGATGGATGTCGAGCAGGTGTCGGACGCGCGGTTCCTCTTTCCGGTTGACGCGACGGTTTCCTTCGAGGCGACGACGCTGTCGATGCCCGCGAACTCAGGGTCGTGCGTCCGCGACGAAGGGGGTGACGTCGAGCGGCCGCTCACCGAGTCGGAAGCGGCGTTCCCGCGTGGAACGTACTACATCGAGATCGAGGCGAACTGCAAGGTGTACGTGAAGGTCTTCGACGCTGCCTTCGAGGTATCGTTCGAGCGCCACCACGGCCCGGACGCGGTGACCGTGACGTTCGACGACCGGACGCTGGTCGCGATCGGTGCCCGCTCGCGCCACGAACGCCCGCACGAGACGATCACAGTGCCCGACGATCCGGGGGCGCTGCTCGAGGCGCTTCCCTTTCTCGGCGCTGCGGTGAAGGAGTGGTCGCCGGAGCGTTCGTGGCCGACACTCCGGGGCCACCCCCCGCGGATCGAGCGCGGGGACGACCTCTCGATCCCGCCAGCGCTCTCGCGGCCCGAAACGGGCGTGACGATCGCCACCCCGGCGACATACGAGTCGCTGTACGCGGTCGCGCCGCTCGCGTACTACCTCGGCGCGGACATGATCGAGGCGTCCGAGCCGGAGCTCCGCCTCGACAACGGGTATCGTCAGTCGCTGGGCGACGACGCGGTCTCGACGGAGGAGGCGACGGCGCTCCTTGAGCGCTGCTTCTTCCTCGACACGCTCGTCCGGACGGCCGGTTACTACGACGTCCCCAGACAGGAGTACGAAGCAGTCGCGGGCGCGCTCTCCTTCTACCCGCCAGCGGTCTACGATGAGGCGATCGCCGAGCAACTCATGGAGTACCTCGAAGCACCGCGATCGACGTTCGAGGGATACGTCCCGCGTCCGCGATACGCGGCGGCGTTGCGTGACGACCCGGCTGACGCGACGATCCTCCCATATCTCGTTCGCGACCTCGTTCCCATCGCCGTCGGTGACGACCGGGCTGTGTCCGACCGCGCGCTCGTCACCGGGCACAGCGTGCCGCCGATCCCCGAGGGCGACACCCGCCTCTCGGTAGGGGGGTTCGAGCACGACCTCGAACGACCGGTGCGTGACGTGATGGAGGAGCGGATCGCGCTCCTCGGTGTCGGCGACACGGCGCGGGACGCCCTCTCAGACGTGTTGGTCGGAGAAGAACACCGGGACGACGCCGAACCGTTCGCGCTCGACACCGCGGTACCGACGACAGCCACCGTCCGCGACACGCTCGGAACCGACTACGGGTTCGTCCACGTGGACGCGCCGTTGACTGACGCGGGGTTCGCCTGCCGGGACGGTGTCCTTGATCCGGCGACAGTCGACTCAGTGTCGGCGCGCGTCGTCTCTGTCGTCGGCGAAGGCGGGATCGCCGGGGCGGCCCTCGACGGGTTGGTCGAGCGCGGAGCGCGGGCGGGTGTGGCGACGCCGTCGATTGACACGCGTGCGGTCGGGCGAACCGTCGGGCGCTTCCTCTCCGGCGCACCGGTCGAACGGGCGGTCGCGTGGTCGGGCGCTTCAGGGCCGATTCGGTTCGCGGGTGACGTCACGACCTGTCCGGTCGTAATCGGGGGCGGCGTCCCCATCCCACAGTACGCGCTGCGCTCAGAGGGAATCGACTGCCACCGTCTGTGGGTCCGCGCGTGGTGGTCGGGGTTCAACTCCATGGGCGGCCTGACGGCACTCTACGCGGAACACGTCTCCGACCAGTACCGCCTCGTCGGCACTGAACTGGAACAACCCCCGGCGCTGTCGAGCGAGGCGGTTGCGGCCCTCTGCAACGAACGCGAGGCCGTCTACGTACTGAACGGCGACGTCTACCAGCACGATCACGAGATGACGCCCGACGAGGTCCGGCAGTCGGCGGCACGCGCGCTCGCCGACCAGTCGTCGACCCGGAACGACACCCAGTTCTGAGACGCGATTCAAAAGCGATAAGCGACGGCGGGGCGGAGTGTCCGGTATCCGTGACGAACGCACAGGTCACTCTCGTCCAACTGGACAACTACGGCCCGTGGACGGTGACGCCCGAACCCCGACGTGAGGCCGATCTCCAGACCCTCCAGTCGCGCCTCTACGCCGACCTCTCGCAGTTCCTCGGTACTCGGGATGGCTACGCCTTCTTCACGCGCTTCGACAACATGATCGCGGTGACGAACGGCATCGATCGGGCCGACCACCGCCGTCTACAGGAGTCGCTGCGCAACCGCTACCCGGTCACCGTGAGCCTCGGCATCGGGACGGGCGCGAACCCGACCGATGCACTCGTCGACGCGACCGCACACCTGCAGGCAGCCGGAAGCGCACAGGACGCCGAACGCCGCGAAGTCCTCGCCGGCGATCCGCTCACGTCCGCTGAACGCGCGGACGATGACGTCCGCATCGCGCACTTCGACGTGAACGACGCGACCGGCAAGTACACTGACGAACTCGACGCCTTCTCGACGTTCGTCCGTATCGAGCAGGGGTACGCGGCGCTGATGCGGACCCTCCACGACGAACACGACGGCCTCGCGTTCTTCGTCGGTGGCGACAACGTCATCGCGCTCGTCCCCGACCTCGATCGGGCGACCTACGCCGAGGTCATCGAGCGCGTCCGTGTGGAGGCCGATATGTCGCTCAAAGTCGGCGTCGGCGCGGGCCGCACCGCGACGGACGCCGGGATGGCCGCCAAACACGCCCTCGAGGTCTGCCGAGAGGAAGGAACCATCGTCGAGGGAACGGATATTAACTCGAAGAGTACTCCCTGATTTTGTACTCGCTCGGTACTCACACCACGCTTTTACTTTCGGCACCCCATCCATCGTGTATGCAGTCCATCGACGTCCCGAACAACCTGTACGACGCGCTCGGAGAGCCCAGCGACGACGAGCTCGAGCAGGCCCTCTGGGGGCTCGTGTACGAGCAGAGCCGCGACACCGAGCACTGACGCCGCGACGACCGCGAACCGAAGCTATTCCTTCCTCGCTCGCCTTCACGGAGTCATGACTGCGGGCGGTCGTCTCCCTGGTGCGCCCGACCCCACGGAGCGGATCGTTCTTCATGTTGACATGGATTGCTTTTATGCCTCTTGTGAGCGGCGGCGCGAGCCTGCGCTTCGCCGTGAACCCGTGATCGTCGGGATGGGGTACGAAGCTGGGGAGACGGTGGGCGCGGTGGCGACCGCGAGCTACGAGGCGCGCGCGCATGGCGTCGAGAGCGCGCAGGCCATCTCGACGGCGCTCGATCGACTCCTGCGGCGCACCGCCGACCCCGACGGTCCGAGCGCCCACTACCGTTCGGTCGATCTCGACTACTACGAGAGCGTCGCCGCGGACGTGAAGGCGATCCTCCACGACCTCGCCGACACCGTCCGCGAGGTCAGCATTGACGAGGCGTATCTCGACGTCACCGATCGCACCGCATGGAACGTCGCCGACGGGTTCGCACGCCACGTCAAACAGCGGATCGCACGCGAGGTCGGCGTCCCCGCAAGCGTCGGTGTCGCGCCCGACATGAGCACCGCGAAAATCGCGAGCGACCACGACAAACCCGACGGGCTCGTTGTCGTCCCGCCGGACGACGTCAAGTCGTTCCTCGCGCCGATCGCCGTCGCCGACGTCCACGGCGTCGGGCCGGTCCGTGCACGCGAACTCCGTGAGATGGGAATCGAGACGGCAGGCGACCTCGCGGACGCCGACCCCTACGAGCTAACCGAACGTTTCGGCGAGCGGGGCCGCGACCTCCACGACCGCGCGCGGGGCCGCGACGACCGACCGGTCGAGCCCCGCGACGATCCGAAGAGCCTGAGCCGCGAGTCAGCGTTCGACGGCGCGGTCGACGACCACGCACGCGTCCGCGAGCAGGCACTGACGCTCGCCGACGCCGTCGCCGACCGCGCACGCCGGAAAGACGCCCTCTACCGGACCATCGGCGTGAAAGTCGTGACGCCCCCCTACGATGTCCACACCCGGGCGCGCTCGCTCCCCGGGCCCGTTGACGACCCGTCACTCGTCCGTGACGTCGCCGCCGACCTCCTCGCGGAGTTCGCGGACGCGTCGGTCAGGAAGGTGGGCGTGCGCGTCTCGAACCTCTCGTTCGCCGCCGGCGAGCAAGCGCAACTCGGCGGGTTCGACGGTCCGACGGCCGAGGAGACGACGACGGAGGCGGGGGCCGACGACGACGTCACTAGCCCGAGCGGGAGCGACGGTCAGGCGTCGCTCGGTGACTTCTAGTCGTCCGAGGGGGCGACGACGCGTTCGCACTCGACGACGAACGAGGCGAGGCTCTCCGCGGCGCCGCGTTCGAGCGACAGCAGGACGCCAGACGTCTCCGACTCCCGGATCACGATGAAGACGCCGTTCTCGTAGAGTTCGACGATGGACTCGAACTCGCCGAACGGGCTGTCGGGTTCGCGCAGCGGTTCGCGCTCCCGGACCTGATCGACGATCCGTCCCGAGCGGCGCTTCGAACGCTCGTCAGGGAGGTCCTCGCGCCGATAGATGACGCTCCAGTCGTCGGCGGTATACCGGACGGCGGTACGGAAGTAGCCGCGGGCGCGCTCGCGGACCAACTTCACGAGCTCGTAGTGGCGCCGTTCCATCTCGGTCATACCGACACGTAGACCCGATGGGGTATAGACGCACGGGAAACCGACGGACGCACCGATTTCGGTGTCGCCGCCCTAGGCCAGCGGCTCGACGAGGGCTTCGAGTGCCGCCTTCGGGTCGTCTGCCTTCGCGACGCCGCTGGCGAGGAGGACGCCGCTCGCGCCGAGGTCGTCCGCGGCGTCGAGGTCGTCGCCCGTGGAGATCCCGGCACCGCAGTAGACGTCGACGTCGTCGTCGACCGCTTCGGCGGCCGCGACGGCGTCCCTGACGATGTCGGGGTCAGCCGACGCCACGGAGACGTCGCCACCGATGAGTTCCGGGGGTTCGACCGCGACCGAGTCCGGCCCGAGAGCCGCGACTGCGCCGATCTGTGCGGGGTTGTTCCCACAGACGCACGTTTCGAGGTCAGCGCGACGGGCCGCCTCGAGCGACGCGTCGATGTCCGCGAGTTTCATGCGGTTCTCCGAGTGGTTGAGTAGCGTCCCCTCGGCGCCCGCCTCGGCGGCGCGCTCTGCGAGCGTGCTACCCGTGTGGCTCCCGTAGCTGTTCGGACTGACGTGCTGGGCCCACGTCTCAACGCCGGTGTCGGCGACCGCGGCGAGGTCGGCGGCCTGCGGTGCGATGGCGATGCGAACGCCGGACGATTCGGCGACGGCGTGTGCGGCCTCCGCGACCGCGACGGGATCGCAAGGGTACGCCTTCAGGTTGACGAGGACGAACATACACCTCCTTCTGATGCGGACGGATTACCGTTTACGGAACGTATCGAGGGACGACGAAGCGAGAAAAAGCTAGTCCTTTCGCTTGACCATGTCGCCGAGGGTCAGCCCGCCCTCGCCGGAGCCGCTATCCCACTCCTCGTCGCCCTCGACGGCTTCGAGCAGGCTGACGCCGAGTTTCTTCTCCAGCTTCTTCCGGACGTCGTCGCTCGGGAGGATGTCACCGCGTTCGAGTTTCCGGACGAGGCTGGCCTTCTCGTTGAGTTCGGAGGCGAGTTCCTCCTGGCTGTAGCTCGCCTCTTCGCGGGCGTTCCGAATGCGCTCGTCGTAGTCGGAAGCAAGCTCCTGCATCTCGTCGAACATGTCGCGCCGGCGGCGCGAACCGCCCGACGAGTTCCCGCCGGAACTCGACGACCCCGAGGATCCCCCGGAGGACGACGTCGAGTATTTCGTCGAAGTCGAGGACGACGACTCGGTCTTCACCTCGGTACCGAACTCCGTGCAGTCACTGCAGACGTCGAGTTCGGCCCCCTCGACTTTGATGGTCTTGGGGTTCGCCGTTTCGGCCCCGCACATCTCGCACTGAACCATACTCGGTCTAGCTCCGCCGCGTGTATAAAGCACACGCCGTCGGCCAGTCGTGCGGCCGCTACTGCTCGGCGCCACGCCGCTCGCGTGTCGCTCTTTCAATCGCCCCCGCTCGCCGTTCGCCGTAACGTGGCGCCTCGCTATCGCTCGGCGCCACGTAGATCCCCCCACGCCCCCCAGAACCGCTGGAGCGCGGTGAGGTGCCCGACGACGGCGAAGAACGCGAGTAGACACGCGACGAGGCTGAAGCCGCCGATGACCGGAATCACGGCGGAGAGGACGCCGACGATTCCTACGAGGGCGAGGCGGTCGGCGCGCCCGAGGAGGCCGCCGTATTGGCGCCCGAGGCCGACGGCTTGGATCTGCGTCCCGAGGTAGGAGGTGAGGAGGACGCCCGTGACGGCGGCGAAACCGAGCAGCCACGAGCCGATACCCGCGGCGAGGCCGGCGAGGATGACGACGTCCGCGTACCGATCGAGGACGTGATCGAGGAGGTCCCCGCCCTCGGAGTCGACGCCCGTCTCGCGCGCTACCGCGCCGTCAAGGAGGTCGAGCCAGCCGTTCAGGAAGACGAGCAGTGCGCCCGCGACGTACCCCGCGGCACTCCCGAGGTAGAAGACCCCCGCCGCGGCAACGGCGAGGAGGAACGCGAGCACGCTGATCGCGTCCGGCGTCAGCCCGAGGCGCACGGACACCGTCACGAACGGCTGGAGCATCCGGGACGCGAGCGGCCGGAACTGATCGAGCGTCACAACAGATACTCCGTGAAGTCCACCTCGCCCGCGCTCGGCTCGCGCTCGCCGTCGAGGACGGCCGCGATTTCCGTGGCGACGCCGTCGGGCGTCCGGTCCGTCGTGTCGATCTCGTAGACGCGCTCCTGGCCGTGTTTTCGGACCGCTTCGCCGAGAATCACGTCGAGGGCTTCGGCCTCCGCGTTCTCGGTCGCCTCGCGTTCGAGCGCGTCGAGATCCGCGCCCTCGTCAGTCCCGCGTTCGCGGAGCCGCTCTTCGAGTACGTCTGGCGCACAGCGGAGGACGATCACGCGATCCACGTCCTCGAGATGGTGCGCGAGGTGGCTCTCGACGAGCACGTCGTCACGGTCGGCGTAGCGCTCGTTGATCGCGTCGAGATCCGCGACGAGGCTGTCGCGGGCCTCGTCGCGCTCCGTGTACAGATCCGCCTCGCGGATCGCGTCGTTCAGGTGGACGACGTCGAGGTCGGTGTCGAGGCGTTCCGTCGCGCTCGTCTTGCCCGTGCCCGGCGTACCGGTGACGGCGATCCTCATGCGAGCACCTCGTTGAGCTCGCTGACGGCGCGTTTCGTCTCGACCTCGGTGCCGCAGGTGATCCGCACGCACTCGGGGATCCCGAAGCTCGAACAATCCCGGACGATGACGCCGCGCTCCTGTAGCGCCTCGGCGACGGCGCTCGCATCACCCACCTCGACGAGCAGGAAGTTCGCGTGGCTCTCGTACGTCGGCGCGTCGATGTGCTCGGTCATGTACGCGCGACTCCATCGGGCCGTCTCGACGGTCCGCTCGACGTGCTCGTCGTCGTCGAGGGCAGCGAGGCCGGCGCGACAGGCGACGACGCTCGCCGCGAACGGCGTGTTGACCCGCGCGTAGGCGTCCGCCCACTCGTCGGGCACGAGCGCGTAGCCGAGGCGGAGCCCCGCCAGACCGTACGCCTTCGAGAACGTGCGGAGGACGGCGACATCGTCTCGCTGATCGAGGAGGCCGATGGCGCTCGGCGCGTCGGCGAACTCACCGTACGCCTCGTCGACGACGACGAGTGTCTCCTCGTGCGTCTCCTCGGCGATCCGCTCGATCGCGTCGAGCGTGAAGCGCGCACCGCTGGGGTTGTGCGGGCTGGTGAGGTGGACGATCCGCTCGCCGTCGTAAGCGTCGAGGACGGCGTCGGCGGTGAGCGCGAAGCCGTCGTCGCTCGTCACGTCGTACTCGGCCACCTCGCCGTGGTGGAAACGCGCGCTCATCCCGTAGTAGGCGAAGCCGGGTGCGGGGACGAGCACTGCGTCGCCGGGTTCGAGGGCGGCCCGCGAGAGGTAGTCGAGCGCGCCGTCGCCGCCGTTGGCGAGCCACACCTGCTCCGCCGTCACGTCCCACGCGTCCGCGATGGCGGCCGTGAGGTCCTGGTGGTCCGCGGTCGGGTAGTGGTGTACTTCGTCGGCGCTGGCCTCGACGGCGTCGACGGCCGCGGGGCTCGGCCCGAACATGTTCTCGTTCGACGCGAGCTTGACGAACTCCTCGGGGTCGCGGCCGAGCTCGCGGGCGACTTCCTCGATGCCGCGGCCCGCGCGGTACTCGACGTGGTCCGAGAGGTCCCGTGGTCGCATGTCCCGAGAGAGCCGCCGCCGGGACTTAAAGCGGCCGATGCGCGGTGTCGTCGCCTATCGGTCGCCCGACCCGACAGCGTGGACGGGCGTCTCGCCGGCGAGCGCGCGCTCGACATCGGCCGCGACCGTCTCGTTCGCCTCGACGCGCGCTTCCGCGGAGTACCACCCCATGTGCGGGGTCGCGATCACGTCGTCGCGCTCGATGAGCGGCGATCCCTCAGGGGGTTCGGTCTCGAAGACGTCGAGACCGGCGGCCGCGACCGACCCCGCGTCGAGCGCTTCCAGGAGCGCCGCTTCGTCGACGACGCCGCCACGGCCGGTGTTCACGACGACGCCCCGTTCGGGGAGCGCATCGAACCACGTGGCGTCGACGAGTCCGCGCGTTGCATCCGTGAGCGGTGCGTGTACTGAGAGGTGGTCCGCGGCGTCATGGAGCCCCTCAACGTCCACCTTCTCGACGCCGTGTTCGCGCATTGCTTCGGCGTCCACGTATGGATCGTATGCGATGACGTCGACGCCGAAACCCTCCAATCGGTCGGCAACGCCGCGCGCGATGTCGCCGAAGGAGACGAGACCCACCGTGTCGCCGACGAGGCGATGGAGTTCGGGGCCGGCCCACTCGCTCCACGTGCCCTCGCGGACTCGGCGGTCGTGCGCGGGGACGTCGCGGACGCACGCGAGCAGGAGCGCGAGGCTGTGCGTCGCCACCTCGTCCACGCAGTAGTCCGGCGCGTGCGTGACGGTGATCCCGAGGGCGTCCGCAGCGTCGATGTCGACGTTGTCGAGACCGATCGATACCTGACCGTAGACGGTGAGGGTGTCGAGGCCGTCGAGGAGGTCGCGGGTCACGGAGAAGCCGCCGTTCGTCACGACGGCGTCGGCCCGGTGTTCGCGGACAGCAGCGCGGAACGCCTCCGGCGTCTCGAGCGAGGCGACGGAGACGTCGGCGGCGAGGCGGTCGCGGAACACCTGCGAGTCGAGTTTCGGGTCGTCGGCGAGGACGACGGTCGGCATAGTGGCGGGGACGGCGGGCACCGCCTTGGTCGTTGTCACCGCCGCGAGTGCGTCGCGCGACCGCTACGCCTTAGGTGTCGCCGTCCACACGGACGATTATGGCGACAGCACTCTCCGCGAGCGTTGCGATTCACCTCGTCTTCGCCGCGCTGTGGACCGGGAGCGTCCTCTACTTCACCTACGCCGTCCTCCCGCTGGGGCGGGACGGCGAGCTCTCGGCCGGCGCGCTCGAATCGGTGACGAGCAAACTCACCACCGTCTCGCGCGCCAGCGCGCTCGTGCAGCTCCTCACCGGCGCCTTCATGGCCAGCCCGATGGGCGTGGCGGCCACGACCGCGTACTGGTCGAGCACACGCGGCTACCTCGTCATCGCCATGGTCGTCCTCTGGCTCGCACTCGCCGCACTCACCGAGATGGGCGCGTCGACGATCCGCGACGGGCTCGCCGTCGATAAGGTCCGAAGCCCCGCTCGCGACGCCTCGACGCGACTGCGCGCCGCCAGCGTCGTCGCGCTCCTCCTCCTCCTCGACGCCGGCGCGCTCGCCGCCGGGATCTGAGCCGCACGCGGACCCTGCGAATTCCGCGGATTCCACGGATTCCGCGATCCCCGCAGATCACGACGAACGATGCGACGGCCCGATCGCTTTTCCACCTCCGCCCCGTTCTCCGCTCCATGGCAAGCGCGATCGGTTCCCTGTTGTTGTTCGTAATCAGCCTCCTCGTCGGCGGTCTCGGTATCTACGTCGGCGCACGCGTCATCACCGGCGTCGAGGACTACTCGCACGCCGTGATCACCGCGATCGTCGGCGCGATCGCGTGGGCGGTGCTCTCGTGGATCCCGCTGGTCGGGGGGCTCCTCGCGCTGCTCGCGTACGTCGCCGTGATCAACTGGCGCTACCGGGGCGGCTGGGTGAACGCGATCCTCATCGCGCTCGTCGCGTGGGTCGCCACCGCCATCGTCGTCTTCGTCCTCGGTGCCGTTGGTGTTCCCGTCACCGGGATCGGCGTCCTCGGGGCCTAATTCGGCTCAGTCCCGCCGGACGTCGTGTTCGAGGGTGCCGACCCCCTCGATCTCCGCCTCGACGTGATCGCCGGCCTCGAGCGGGCCAACGCCCTCCGGCGTCCCCGTGAGGATCACGTCACCTTTCTCGAGCGTCATGTACCGCGTGATCTCCGCGATCAGCGTCGGCACGTCGAAGATGAAGTGCTCGGTGTTCGAGGACTGGCGCACCTCGCCGTTCACGCGGAGTTCGAGCGTCGCGTCGTCCGGGTCGACGTGCTCGGGGTCGGCGAGCACCGGCCCGAGGGGGCACGCACCGTCGAAGGCCTTCCCGCGAACCCAGTTCTGCTCGCGCGACTGGTCGTCGCGATTCGAGACGTCGTCCGCGATCGTGTAGCCCGCGACGACGTCGTCCGCGTCCTCGGCTGCGACGTTCCGGCACTGCTCGCCGATCACGACCGCGAACTCGATCTCGTGCTCGATGTTCTCGCGCTCTCGCGGGAGCGTCACGGTGTCGCCGTGGCCCGCGACGGCGTTCGGCGGCTTCAAGAAGAGCAGCGGCCGCTCCGGCACCTCCTCGTTGCGCTCCTCGGCATGCTTCGCGTAGTTGCGGCCGATACAGACGATCTTCGAGGGCTCGCAGGGCGGGAGAACCTCGACATCGTCGACGGCGTACGTCCGGCCGCCGAAGCTGACGGTTCCGTCGTCGTGATACTCGCCCTCTCGAACCGCACCGGCCTCGTCGCGGAAGCGAACGTGTCGCATGGACGGTCGATTCGCGCGGTGGAGGCTAAGCGTTGGGGTTCGTCGTCACCAGCGGTGGTGGACGTACTCTTTCACGTACGCCTCGTAGACGTCACGGGCCGCGCCGTGCTGGCGGTGGCTGAGCGGCGCGAGCTCCGCGGCCTCGACGTTCTCCGCGATGTGCTCGGGCGACGTGCTCCCCGGGATCACGGTCGAGACGGCGTCGTGGTCGAGGATCCAACGGAGAGTGAACTGCGCGAGCGTTACGTCCGCGGGCGTGTATGCGGCGAGCTCGTCCGCAGCGTGCGCACCGACGTCCTGCGGGACGCCCGCGAACGTCTCGCCGACGTCGAAGGCCGCCCCCTCGGCGTTGAAGTTCCGGTGGTCGCTCTCCGGGAACTCGGACGTCGCGTCGATCGCGCCCGTCAGCAGGCCCGAGGCGAGCGGGACGCGGACGATGACGCCGACGTCTTCGGCGGCCGCCCGATCGAGGAAGCGCTCCGCGGGGCGCTGGCGGAACGGATTGAAGATGATCTGTACCGTCTCGACGCCGTCGTACTCGATGGCCTTCAGCCCCTCCTCGACGCGCTCGACCGAGACGCCGTAGTGGGCGAGTAAGCCGTCGTCTTTCAGCGTCTCGAGCGCGTCGAACGTTTCGGGCTGGTAGTAGGCGTCCGTCGGCGGACAGTGGAGTTGGAGCAGATCGAGCGTGTCGACGTCGAGGGTCTCGCGCGAGCGCTCGATGAACGCGCGCAGGTGACTCTCGTCGTAGTCCGCGGCGACGTGCGGGTCGAGACGACGGCCGGCCTTCGTCGCCACCATCGGGGTCTCCGCGCGCTCGGCGAGCACCTCGGCGATCAGACGCTCCGAGCGCCCGTCACCGTAGACGTCCGCGGTGTCGAGGAAGGTGATCCCCTCGTCGAGCGCCGCGTGCAGTGCCTCGCGGGCGTCCGTCTCGCCGACTTCGCCCCAGTCGCTCCCGATTTCCCACGTCCCGAGACCGATCGGCGTCACGTCGAACCCCGTCGATCCGAGGGTGCGTTCGTCCATACGGGCCCTCGCGGCGGGTCCTCCCTAACGGTTCGGGTCTTGGCCGTCGCGCCTACTGTGACGCGGGTGCAGGCCCCATCGACGGCGCGGAGGCGGCGGGATCCACCCGGCCTCCAGTCTTTATGTGACAGCCGGGAGTATCAATGGACGTCATGGAGATCACTTGGTACGGCCACTCTACGTTCGGCGTCGAGATCGGTGACGAGACGCTGCTCATCGATCCGTTCTTCGACAACCCGAAGACGGAGACCGATCCCGAAGAGCTCGACCCAGACTACGTGTTGCTCACACACGGCCACGCCGACCACATCGCGGACGCCGATCGCTTCCGCGGGGCGCACTTCGTCGCCACCCCGGAAGTCATCAGCTACGTCACCGACGAGTACGGCATCGAGGACGGCACCGGGATGAACCTCGGTGGCACCTTCGAGACCGAAGAGGCCTACCTCACGATGGTCCGTGCCGACCACACGAACGGCCTCGACACGGATTACGGCGCCTCCGGCGGGATGCCCGCCGGCTACGTCATCAGCGACACCAAACCCACGCAGGTCTCCGACGAGGAGTCCCAGACCTTCTACCATGCCGGCGACACCGCGCTTCAGACGGAGATGCGCGACGTCATCGCGCCCTATCTGGAGCCGGACGTCGCCGCCGTCCCCATCGGCGATCACTACACGATGGGTCCGTGGCAGGCCGCCGTCGCCGTCGACTGGCTCGACGTCGACTACGCCGTCCCCATCCACTACGACACCTTCCCGCCGATCGAGCAGGACACCGACGATTTCGTCCGCGAAGTCGAGGCGACCGGCAGCACCGCGGAGGTCGCCGTCCTCGACGGCGACGAATCCTTCGACCTCGGCGGCGAACTCGACTACTGAGGCGCCCACCGCTCCAGTCGCTGCGGTCTCGGAACTATTGACGGTTCCTCCCGTCTCGTTTTCGCCGGCCGTCGCGTGCGCGTCATCGCCCCTAGTGCCCCCACCCGCATCGCTCCCCAAGCTATATCGAGAGCGCTGCAAAACCCAGGAAGCGGGTAGATCACGATGGACGCGAAAGCAGCGGTCGTACGCGAGGAGGGTGGATCGTTCGACATCGAGGACGTGGAGCTCGAGGAGCCGCGACCGGACGAGGTGCTCGTCCGCGTCGTCGGGGCCGGCGTCTGCCACACGGACATGACCGTCCGCGATCAGCTGTATCCCACGCCGCTCCCCGCGGTGCTCGGCCACGAGGGATCGGGCGTCGTCGAGGCCGTCGGCGAGGACGTGACGCGCGTCGAACCCGGCGACAACGTCGTGATGAGCTTCGACTCCGACGGCACCTGCGAGCAGTGTCGGGACGGCCATCCCGCCTACTGCGAGTCGTTCTTCGAGCACAACTTCGGCGGCGCCCGTCCCGCGGACGAGACGTCGCCGATCTCGCAGGACGGAGAGCCGATCAGCGGTCGCTTCTTCGGGCAGTCTTCCTTCGCCACGCACGCGATTGCCACCGAACGGAACGTCGTCCCCGTCGGCGACGACGTCCCGCTCGAACTCCTCGGCCCGCTCGGCTGCGGCGTCCAGACCGGCGCCGGCGGCGTCATCAACACCCTCGATCCGCAGGCTGGCTCCTCCATCGCCGTCTTCGGCGCGGGCTCCGTCGGCCTCTCCGCCGTCATGGCCGCCGACGTCAAGGGCTGTACGGACATCATCGCCGTTGACCTCCAAGAAGGGCGTCTCGACAAGGCGCTCGAACTCGGCGCGACTGACGTCGTCAACCCCGACGACGTGGACGACGTCGTCGAGGCACTGAACGACCTCGTCGGTGGCGTCGACTACGCCCTCGAAACGACCGGCGTCGCCGCCGTCGCCGAGCAGGCCACCGACGCCCTCGGACAGCGCGGCACGCTGGGCATCATCGGCGCGCCCGCACTCGGAACCGAAGCCAGCTACGACGTCAACGACCACATCCTCACCGGCCGTAACATCGTCGGCGTCGCCGAGGGCGACTCCGACCCCCAGCAGTTCATCCCCGACCTCATCGATCTCTACCGCCGCGGGAAGTTCCCCTTCGACGAGCTCGTCACGTACTACGACTTCGAGGAAATCGAACAGGCCGTCGCGGATTCGGAGAGCGGCGAGACGATCAAGCCCGTCCTCCGCGTGAGCGAGGCCTGAGAGCGCGACGACTGTTCAGTGCGGCGTGTGTCTGAGGAGGCGCGCGATTGACTCGTCGCCGCGCTCGCGGTGGCGCTTCGCGTGACAGGCCCGACAGAGCGTCTCGCCGTTGTCGAGGCCGTAGAGCATCTCCTCGCTCTGGTCCTCGTACTTCGGCACGACGTGGTGGGCGTGCAAACGCTCCGTGCTCGAACACGCGACGCACGCGTGGCCGTCGCGCTCTTTCACCTGGTCGGCCCACTTGGCGAGGCGCGTATGATCAGTTGCGTTATCCTCCTTCCATAGTGGATGATCTTCGCCAGATCTGAAACCGGGGTCACGTCGCTTGATGCCGTGCTCGATCATCCAGTATTGAACCGCTTGTAGTCCAACTCCGGTCGTGTCCGCCATCTCCTCCATCGTCAATCCGTCGTCCTCGTACTTCTCGCGCAGCCACGACTCGTTCCGATATTTCCGATCCCGGGAGATACCGTGCTGGCGGAGTTGATCACCTATGGTAGAACTACCCGTATCGCAGAGTTCGGCTATTTCACGCTGTGAAAGGTGTTCTTTGACGTATTTGTCGGTCAACCATTTTGGGTCGTGTCGGTTCTTGCGTATCTCGTACTTCGTCACCCAGTTCCCGATGGTCCTGACCGAAACGTCGCACTCGTCAGCGATCTTGGTTTGCGTCCAATCGAGGTCGACGTAGACATTCTATAGCCAATTGAGTCGTTTGTATCGCTCACCCATGAGTTCAAATTCCGGCAGCCTAGGCCACTACTGGAATTGCGGGAGGTCTACATCTAACTTACTATCGCTAGAACACGTCCACTAGCTTGAAGCAGAACGACTAGAAGCGCGAGTTTCGACAGAAGAGCATTCTCTGCATGCGTGGTCGTCCTCCGTTGACAACCCTCTCAAGTGGATGTGATCAGCCAGACCACAGAAAATGAAAAATTTCTGAGATGGACTCGCCGGGATTTGAACCCGGGGCCTCTCCCATGCCAAGGGAGTGATCTACCACTGATCTACGAGCCCTCGAACGCAATTCTTCGTATCCGGGGGACGTAATTGAACCCTTCGATCCGCTCTCGACGTCGACGGAAGTGGAAACCCTTTAGCGTCCGAGACGCCCACGGGAACGTAGGGAACTGCACGGCCGCATATCCGACGCGCCGTCCGCTTGGGCGGCTTGGGAGTGTGGCAGTGCTCGGGCGTCTTCCGCGCCCAGCGCCGCACAGCGGTTCGTGTCGTTCCAACTCACACTATGGCACGAATGCACACCCGCCGTCGCGGCTCGTCCGGTTCGGACAAGCCGGCGGCAGACGAACCCCCGGAGTGGAGCGACGTGGACGCCGACGCCGTCGAGGAGCGCGTCGTTGAACTGGCCGAAGAAGGGTACGACCCCAGCCAGATCGGCATGAAGCTGCGCGACGAGGGCGTCCAAGGGACGCCGGTCCCGGACGTGAAGCTCGCGACGGACAAGAAGGTCACCGAGATCCTCGAGGAGAACGACGCCAAGCCCGAACTCCCGGAGGACTTCCACAACCTCCTGGAGAAGGCGATCCGCCTGCGCCGCCACGTCGAAGAGAACGGCCAGGACCACCAGAACCGGCGTGCGCTCCAGAACACGGAGTCGAAGATCCGCCGGCTTGCGGATTACTATCGCGGCGACGAGCTCGACGAGGACTTCGCGTACTCGTACGAGGTCGCCGTCGAACTCCTCGAAGAGTAACCCCTGATGTCCACCACGGGCCGTTCGGAGTCGTCCGGTGACGCCGCGACGCTGGCCGAGCGCTGCCGCGAGGCGGCGTTCGTCCGCTTAGTCGCGCGACCGGACGGCGACGCGATCGCGGCTGCCGGCCTGCTCGGGCGGGCCTGCACGGCGATCCGGACGCCCTATCAGGTGAGCGTTGCGTCGACGCGTGGCGCGGCGAGCGACCGCCTGCTCGCCGACGCTGACGACGACACGACGCTCGCGCTCGGATTCGACGGGACGCCCGCGGACGCGACGCTCGCCGACGACACCCTCTCTACAGGAGCGCTCGCGGCCGCGCGCGAACTCCACGATTCGTCGGCGTCGCTCGCACTCGCTGGCGTCCGCGCGGCCGGCGACGTCCCGTCGGACGACCTCGCGGCCGCGTTCGATCGCCGGCCGGGCGTCGGCCTGCCGGTCGCGGACCTCGCAGACGGCCTCGCGCATGCGACGCGGCTGCACGCCGACTGGTCGGGCGACGATCGACAGGCAGGCGCGCTGCTCGCGGAGCTCGATCTTCCGGCGGAACTCGACGACGACGCGCGTCGGCGACTGGCGTCGCGGGTCGCGCTCGACGCGACCGAAGACGCCGCACCGCGCGCCGTCGGGGCGCTCGGCGGCGTTCTCCGGCCACACGTCACGCCGAACGGCCCGTTCGAGACGGCCGAGGGGTACGCGGACGTCCTCGACTGTCTTGCGGCGAGCGAACCGGGGCTCGCGTCCGCACTCGCGCTCGGCGTCGCGGATCGACCGACGGCACTCGACGCGTGGCGCGAGCACGCGAGCGCGACCCACGCGGCGCTCCGGACGGCCGATCCCGCGCGGTACAGCGGGTTCGTGGTCGCCAAGACCGACGCGCCTGCGTGGCCGCTCGCGCGACTCCTGCGTGACACGCGAACCGACGAACCCGCGGTGCTCGTCGTCGGTGGCGACGATGCGGCACTGGCGACGACGTCCGACGGACCGGACGCCCGCGCGACGCTGGCCGACGCGTTCGGCGACGATGCCGTCGCGGGCGCGTCGACGCATGCGCGAACGCCCGAGACGGACGTCGAGGCGCTCACGGAGGGCGTTCGGGAGGTGCTCTCGGAATGACCGAGGACGCCCCGCGGACGGCGACGGTCCGGACGACGCACGACGACGCTGCCCTGATCGCGCGCGCGGTTCGGCCCGACAACACCGACTCGATGACGACGCGCGTCGAGGGCGACGCCGTGGTCACGACGATCCGGCGCGACGACACTGGCGGGCTGCGGGCGACGACGGACGACTACGTGGTGAACCTCACGGTGGCGGCGGACGTGGCACAGCACGCGAAACGACACACGACACAAGACACATGAGCGAACGTTCAGTATCCAAGCAGAACCAGCAGAAGCGATGGTACACCGTGCTCGCCCCCGAGCAGTTCGACCGGGCGGAGCTCGGCGAGACCCTCGCGGACGAACCGGAAAAGGTGCTCGACCGCACCATCGAAGCCACTCTCGACGACGTCACGGGCGAGTCGGGTGGCGAGAACAACCTCAAGCTCACCTTCCAGGTGACGGACGTCGGTAGCGACTCGGCGTACACCGAGTTCGTCGAGTCCGAGCTGACGCGCGACTACCAGCGTAGCCTCGTCCGCCGGGGCTCCTCGAAGATCGCGTCGGTCATCACCGTCGAGACGACGGACGACTACCGCGTGCGCCTGCAGCCGGTCTCGTACACGACGAAGAGCGCGGACGACAGCCAGCAGAAGGCGATCCGACGCCTCATGATCGACCTCGTCGAGGAGGCCGCAGAGGAGCGCACCTTCGAGGGGCTCATCGACTCGGTCATCGAGGGTCGGCTCTCCAGCGCCATCTACAGCGAGGCCAACACCATCTACCCGCTCCGCCGGGTCGAGGTGGAGAAGGCGACGCTCGAGGCCCACCCCGAAGAAGTCCACGAGGAGGAGGCGACCTCCGCCGTGGACACCGAAACCGAAGAGTAACGACCCACTCACGTTTCTTTCGGCGCTCGACGGCCCGTCAGCGGCCGCGCCGGCGCCGGGATGCGATTCCGGCCCCGCGGGACTTCCGCCCCGACCCTTCGGGCGGATATAAACACGTAAGGACGCGCTGGTCGTCGCGTGGGGTATGCCTTCCGGGTCCGACGACGGCCGTCGCGCGCACCTGCGCGGCCTCCGCCCCCGGTTCGCGGGGCGACTCGGCGTCGCGGACGTCGCCACGGTGGCGAACGCGGCGCTCGGGTTCTGTGCCGCCGTCGCCGCGGCCGTCTCGCCCGCACTCGCCGCGCGTGTTCTCCTCCTCGCCGCGATGGTCGACGCCGTCGACGGCATCCTCGCACGGCGCTATGGCGGGTCGACCGTCGGGCCGTACCTCGACTCGCTCGCGGACGTCGCGTCGTTCGGCGTCGCGCCCGCCGCGCTCCTCGTCGCCGTCGCGCACGCCACGTGGCGAGGGACACCGCTCATCGTCGCCGTCGCCATCGGCGCGTGTTTCGTCGGCGCCGCTGTCGTCCGCCTCGGCCTCTACACGGCCGACGACGTCGGTAACGGCCACACCGAGGGCGTTCCGACGACGCTCGCGGGAACGCTGCTTGCCGCGGCGGTGCTCGCGGGTATCGCGGAGCCCGCCCTGATCGTCAGCTTCGGTGCGGTGCTCACCGCCGCGATGGTGACGCGTCTCCCGTATCCGGATCTGCGCGTGCGCGACGCGCTCGTGATGGGCGCCGTGCAGGCGCTCGCCGTCCTCGCCCCGACCGTTCTCGGGCGGCTCTTCCCCCGCGCACTCCTCGCGTTCGCGCTCGCATACGGCGTCCTCGGGCCGTGGGTCTACCGAGTCGGCGAAGGGAAACGCTGATAGGCGCGCTGGCGGAATTCTGGAGTATGAGTGACGGGGACGACGAGCCGGCGGACGCCGCGGACGAGCCGGCCCCGGACGAGTCCGAGAGCACGGACGCGCCGGCCGAAGAACCCGACGCGGACGAGACAGCCGACGAGGCCGGAGACGAGGGGCCTCGCCCGGAGGAGCGCGAGCGCTACGAGACGCTCCTCGACCGCCTCTCCGAGGCGGAGGACGCCCTCGTGGCCGCCGAGACGGAGGCCGACCTCGACGACGTCGAAGCCGATTTAGACGACATCGAGGCGGCCATCGAGGACGCCGACTTCACCGATCCCGAAGAGTTCCAGCCAGACGAGGAGGAACTCGACGAGGACGAGGAAGTCGAGGAACTCCTCGACTTCGAGGAGGAGTTGACGAACGAACTCCAAGACCTCCAAGACGAACTCGAAGAGCAGCGCGGCCCGTACGCCGAGGACGTGGTGAGTGAGATCGAGGCCGCGAAATCGACGGTCGAGAGCACGCGCTGGACGGAGACGGGTGACGAGCAGGTCGCGGCTGCGATCGAGACGTTCGTGACCGACGTCGCCGCGGAGCTTGAGACGGATATCGCCGGCGACGACGTCGACGCGCTTGACGCGACGGTCGCGGCCGTGGAGGACGCGGCCCTCGACGCCGACGCGGACGAGGAGACGATCGCTGCGCTCCTCGATCTCGCGGACGCGCTCCACTCCGGCGTCGACGACTCGCAGGCGTTCGCCGACCTCTCCTCGCGCGCGAAACTCCAGTACGAGGGGTTCTACGACGTCCTCGGCAAACACAAGGACTACCCGCCGGAGTGGTCGGCGGTGAAGGAGTGGGCGAAACGCGACAACGCCGAGATGGTCGCACTCTGCATGGAGCACTTCGGGGATTCGGAGTACATGCAGGATCACTGTCTGCAGGCGTTCGTCCGGATGGGGAACCCAGAGGCCATCGAGGCCCTGAAGGAGAAAGCCCAGCGGCGCACTCTCAAAGCCGTCGAGGCGCTCGGGAAGACCGGCCACCCGGACGCCGTTGAGGGCGTTGCGGACTACATCGACTCGGACTCGAACCCCCGACTCCAGAAGACGGCGTTGCGTGCGATCGGCGAATTCGGCGCGACCGACTACACGGAGGACGTCGCCCAGTGGCTCGTCGCGGACCGCGAGGACGTCCGGAGTGCGGCAGCGCGTGCCCTCGGCCTCCTCGGAGACACGCGCGCGATCGCCCCGCTCGGCGACGTCCTCGCCGACGACGAGAGCGAGGGCGTGCGCGCGAGTGCCGCGTGGGCGCTCTACCAGATCGGCACTGCGCGGGCGCTCGAAACGGCGGCCGAACACGCCGAGACGCGGTCGTTCCTCGTGCAGTCGGAGACGGAGAAGGCCGCGGCGGCGCTCGACTAGAGGAAGAAGGCGAGGAACTCGACGGCGAACCCGGTCGCGGCGCAGAGCGCGCCGATCCGGCCGATCCACGTGTGCTCGCGGACCGCCGTCGGCGAGATGTCGACGGTGTAGTTCTCGAACTCCGGATCGTAACTCACGTAGCTCGGCTGTTGGAAGAACTCGAGGAAGACGAGCAACATCCCGAGCGTCGCCAGCGCGTAGCCGGCCATGCGGACGCTCTCGATCAGCGTGAACGCGACCATACGGCGCCCTCGGGCTTCCGGTCGCTAAAGCGTGCCGACCACGCCGCCGGCGTGCCTTCTTGTGTGATGGCGGGCGCACTCGAGAGCGTGACGCCACGGACATGCCTCGCCGTGCGATTCGCCTGCGCACTCCTGCTCGTCGCCTCTATCTCCGGGGCCGTCGCCGGAGCGAACGCGACTGATGAGCGCGAGTCGGCCGCCGTGGGCGGTACCCCGCACGTCGTCGCGCTCTACCCGAACCCCGTCCTCCCGGACGACGTCGGCGAGTTCGTCACCATCGCGTTTCCCGAGGAGACACGCCTCGGACGGTGTACGCTCGGGGACGACGAGGGCAACGTCCGCCTCCCGAACGTCACGGTCCGGGGACGCGTGACGCTCAGCACCGCTCCGAACCGGACGCGAGCGCTCGTCGCTGGCCGAGTGATCGAGAGCGCGCTCCCATCGCTCGCCAACGCCGGCGAGCGCCTCGTCCTTGTCTGCGGTGGAGAAGTCGTCGACGCCGCGAGTTACACGAACGCCCCTTCGGGTGAGGTGTACACGCGAGACGGCTGGCGTTCGCCCGGTCGAACGACGTTCGCCGTGCGCTCGGTGACGGACGCCCCGACGACCGTGTTCGCGCTCCCCGACGCTCCCGACGTTGTCACGGACACCCTCGAAGGGGCGAAGAATCGCGTGCTCCTCGGCGGCTACACGTTCACGTCTGCACGCATCGGCGCGGCGCTCCGCGACGCCGCCGCACGCGGCGTTCGCGTGCAGATCCTCGTCGAGGGCGGACCGGTCGGCGGCGTCTCCGCGCGGGAGGCAACCGTCCTCGATCGGCTCGCTGCGACACCGAACGTCACGGTGATGGTCCTCGACGGCCCGCACGCGCGCTACCCGTTCCATCACGCGAAGTACGCCGTCGTCGACGAGACGGCGCTCGTCACCTCGGAGAACTGGGATCCGAGCGGCGTCGGCGGACACGCGACCCGTGGCTGGGGGGCGGTCGTCCACGACGCGGCGCTCGCCGACGCCCTCGCCGCGGTCCACCGCGCCGACAGCGGGTGGCTCGACGGCATCGCATGGCCGCAATACCGGGCGAACGCGACGTTCCAGCCCCCTCATCCTGCGAACGCAACGTATCCGTCGACGTTCGCGCCGTTGACCACGACCGCCGATCGCGTCTCGCTCGTCGTCTCACCGGATACCTCGAAGCGCGCGCTCGTCGGCTTCGTCCGCAACGCCACCGAAACGCTCGCCGTCGAGCAGATGGAGTTCAGTCCCGACACCGCCCTCTGGAACGAGACGCTCGCGGCCGCGGGACGCGGCGTCCGTGTCCGCGTATTGTTGAGCGGCGCGTGGTACGCCCGCGAGGAGAACGCCGCCCTCGCCGCGCGATTGAACGACCGCGCGCGACGCGACGGCCTCGACCTCCGCGCGACACTCGCTGACCCCCGCGGGCGCTACGGGCACCTCCACGTGAAGGGTGCGATCGCGGACGGCGAGCGCGTCCTCGTCGGGAGCGTCAACTGGAACGCGAACGCCGTGACTGCCAATCGCGAGACGGAACTCGTCGTCGATGATCCGGCGGTCGGGCGCTACTACGCGCAACTCTTCCGTGCGGACTGGCGCGGTGGCGTCTGGACGCTCCCGGTCGCGCTGGTGATCGCGGTATGCTGCGGCATCGGGGGCGCGTGTGTGTATCTCCGGCGGGAAATCGCGTTCGTGCACACCGACACCCACGGCACGGCCGGCGATACCGACGTGGTCGGGTGGCGCGGCGAGGAGTGGAAGTAGCGTCGGTGAACGTGTTCGTCAGTAACGAGACGAGACGCTGACGCGCTAGCGCGTCAGCGTGCTGTGCAGTTCTTCGTCGATCTCGGCGTCGGCCATCTTCGAGACGAGGGCGTCGAGGACCTCCTCACGCATTCCGTTGACGAAGCGGATGGAGCCGACGACGAGGTGGCCGCCGCCCGAAACGCCGGCCCCGGGGAACTCCTCGTTGAGCTCGGTGACCATCTGCGGGATGTCCATACGCACTCCGTCGCTCCGGAGGACGGCGAAGTCGGGGCCGTAGCCGATGGTGATGACCGGTTCGCCCGTCTCCTCGACCTTCCGGTCGTGGATCTCGCCCGTCGTCTTTCCGGGTGCGGGGTAGGTGAAGCGGTGGGCGTAGTTCTCGACGTCGATCCGGTAGAGGTGCGCGCCCGAATCGACGGTTTCGTGTTCGACGTGGGGCATCGCGGCATCGAGTTGGAGTTCGACGTCGCGCTCGGCGCGCTCGGCGAGCCACGGGACGAGGTCTCGCTGGCGCTCTTCGTTCCCGCCGACGTTCAGCACGTCGTTGATGAGGTCGCGACCCGCGTTATAGCGGAGCCAGAAGGCCTCGTAGTCGAGTGCCTCGCTGACGTCGTGGAGGAATTCCTCGTCGTAGCCGGCCTCGCGCGCGAGGTCGAGATAGTCGCTCATCGCGCTGGCCTTCGAGCGATCGGAGAGACCGGCGACCGCGGGGACGTGATCGAGGTCATCGGCGATCGAGGGCGCGATCATGCGCGCGAGCTCGACGCACATCATGCCCGTCGTCACGCGGTAATCCTCACCGTGGAGGTAGGGGTTGACGTGCTCGTCGACGAGCGGGTCGACGGCGTCGTGATCCGGATGGTGGTGATCGACGACGAGGATCGGGATGTCGTAGTGGCTGAGCGTCTCGTAGGCGGGGGTGTCCTCCTCCGTCGAGCCGTTGTCGAGCATGAGGAGGAGCGGGAGCTTCTGCCCGTGGCGCGTCTGGTCTTCGAGGGCGAAGTTGAGGTCCCGCGTCGCGTCCTCCATCTCGTAGTAGGGAGCCTTGGAGGGGAGGCGCTTGAGGAGATGGCGCTTCGCGTCGGGATCCTCGTGGGTGCGCTCGATGAAGCGCTCGAGGGCGAGTTGGACGGGGACGCTCGCGCACATCCCGTCGCCGTCGGCGTGGTGGCGCATCCGAATCGGACGCGACTCCAAGACGGTCCGACGGAGGCGGCGCGCGACCGCGCGCAAGTCGGGGTAGAGTTCGCGCATCGCCGGCCAGTCGACGAGCGGCTCGACGTCGGCGGGCGTCGCACGCTCCGTCGCGGAGGCCTCGAGACGGGCGCGGACGTGTTCCGCCGCGCCGGCGTCGAGCGTTTCGAGCGCATCGATCTCGACCTGGAGTGCGCCCTCGCGCTCCTCAACCTCGCCGGTCACGTGGACGACGTCGCCGATCCCGATCTCGGGATAGGCGCGGACGCCGGCCTCCTCGAAGGCGGTGCAGGGGACGGTACCGCTCTCGTCGCGGAGGCGGAACACCGTCGGGCCGCCGGTCTGTTTGATCTGGACGATCTCGCCCTCGACGTGGACGGTGTCGCCGGTCCGGCCGGCGAGCGCGCCCGCGGCGGTGCGGTCGTAGGCGAACGTCCGCTCTTCGATCGTGTAGTCATCGCCCTCGTAGAGCTCGAAACCGAGATCACCGTTCTCGCGGATCTCGGTGAGTTCGACGACGACGTCATCGTCGACATCGTAGTCGGCCTCCGCGGGGAGGACGGACTCGTGGAGGAGCCCCGAGACGTTCGCTGAGAGATCGACGAAGACGCCGTATTCGACCACGCCGTTCACGGTCGCAGTGTACCGCTCGCCCACGTCGATGGCCTCGACGGTACACTCGGGGGCGAGCCGATAGACGACGGGCGTGGCGTCGTCGTCGGAAGAACCGTCAGTCATGGGTCTGGTTTCGGCACCAGCGCGTTTAAGACTTTATAGGTCGAGCGGTGTCGACTCCGACGACGTGGGCGGTTCCTGTGAGTTCATCGCGTGCCTCGGCGCCGCGCGTCGCTCGTCCCGCCCTCGAAAGGTTTAGCACACGCGGGCGACCACGACGACGTATGGCGTTCCGCTCGCGGCCGGTGGTCGGCATCGCCGGGGAGACGCTCGATTTCGCCCTCGAAGCGGCCGAGGACTCCCACCCGAACGAGTACCTCGGCGTCCTTCGGGGGACGCCGGCCGCGGAGTACGACCTCGACGGCGAGGGCGATCTCATCACGGACGTGCTCTTCATCCCGAAGACGACGTCTAGCCCCGTGCAGGCGACCCTTCAATCCGATCTCGTGCCGAACGACAGCCACACGGTCGGGACGATCCACTCCCACCCGAACGGCGTCCTCCGACCGAGCGACCAGGATCGACAGATGTTCACGAAAGGACGCGTCCACGTCATCCTCGGTGCGCCCTACGAGCGCGACTGCTGGCGCGCGTTCGACCGCGAGGGCGAACCGGCGACGCTCGACGTCTACGACGTCACGCTTCCCGACCCAGAGGACTTCTTCGACTTCACGCAGGCCGACATCGACGCCGAACTCGAAGAGGAGGGTCGACGATGACGGTGCGCGTCGTCGCGCAGGGCACCTTCGACCTCCTCCATCCCGGTCACGTCCACTATCTCCGCGAGGCGAAGGCAATGGGAGACGAACTCCACGTCATCGTCGCCCGCCGGGAGAACGTGACGCACAAAGCACAGCCGATCCTTCCGAACCGCCAGCGCCGCGATATGGTCGCCGCACTCGATCCCGTCGACGAGGCGCGCGTCGGCCACCCCGACGACATCTTCGCGCCGATCGAGGAGCTCGAACCGTCGATCATCGCGCTCGGCTACGACCAGCACCACGACGCCGACGCGATTGCGGCGCAACTGGCCGAGCGCGGTCTCGATTGTGCCGTTCGTCGGGCGTCAGGGCGCGAGCGTCGATACGACAACGAACTTCTTTCGACGGGTGCGATCATCGACCGGATCCTCGACCAGCGCGAGTAGCCGCGACTACTGTGTGACGCCGCGCGCGGGAGGCACGTCGATCCGAGCGGTACCGTTTTGCACCCGGACGTGACACCACCGAACGATGCCCTCCACGCACCGCGTCGCCGCGGGAGTCGTCGTACTCCTCGGCGTCCTCGCGCTCGTGTACAGCATGCTCGTCGCCAGCCAGCTCCTCCTCGGCGTCGGCGTTCTGCTCGCAGCGCTGACGCTCGCCGCCATCGTCTACTACGGTGGAGCCGACCGGCGGACGCTCGTCCGCGCGACGATGGCCGTGACGGTCGTCTACGGCGCTATCTCGTTTCAACTGCCCGTCGCCGTCATCGCCACCTGCGTCGTCTACCTTACGGCATGGCTCACCGGTCCCGACAGCCCCGTCGACGCCCCCGACACGACGATCCTACCGGTCTTCGACGCCGCCGTGAACGGGGACGACGACGGCGTTTCCGGCATCGAGGCCGCCAGCACTGACTCCGCCGACACCGACTCCACGGACGGCGTCGACGACCCGCGGCGCTGAGGGAAGCCTTTAGCGCGGCCCGGCCCGACGACCCGGTATGGACACCGTCTCGGAGACCTTCGATCCCGAGCGCTGGGAAGAGGTAGCGAAATTCGATTTCGACGACCTCACGTATCACCGCGCACGGGACGTCGGCGCGCTCCGTATCGCCTTCGATCGCCCTGCGGTCCGCAACGCTTTCCGCCCGCAGACGGTGGACGAACTCGCCACCGCGCTCGATCACGCGAAACGCCAGTCGGACGTCGGCTGCGTCATCCTCACCGGAAATGGCCCGAGTCCGAAGGACGGCGGCTGGGCATTCTGCGCCGGCGGCGATCAGTCCGTCCGCGGGAGCGAGGGGTACGAGTACCACGACGAGGGCGACGAGAGCCCGGAGCGAAGCGACGGGGACAGTCGAGCGGCGGAGCCGCGAGACGAGGACGAGGATGCGGACGTCGATGCGGCCGAGGCCGGCCGGCTCCACATCCTCGAAGTCCAGCGCGCCATCCGATTCATGCCCAAACCCGTCGTCGCCGTCGTTCCCGGCTGGGCCGTCGGTGGCGGTCACTCCCTCCACGTCGTCTGCGATCTGACGCTCGCCAGTGAGGAGCACGCGAAGTTCCTCCAGACCGACCCCGACGTCGCCTCCTTCGACGCCGGCTTCGGCTCCGCCTACCTCGCCAAACAGATCGGCCAGAAGAAAGCCCGCGAAGTGTTCTTCCTCGGGAAGACCTACTCTGCAGCGGAAGCCGTCGACATGGGGATGGCGAACGAAGCCGTCCCGCACGACGAGTTGGAGGACGTCGCGCTTGAGTGGGCGGAGACGATGTGCGCGAAGTCGCCGATGGCGATGCGGATGCTCAAATACGGGTTCAACGCGACCGACGACGGCATGGTCGGCCAGCAGGTCTTCGCCGGCGAAGCCACGCGCCTCGGCTACATGACCGACGAAGCCGCCGAGGGCCGCGACGCCTTCCTCGAAGGCAGAGACCCCGACTTCGACGACGACGCCTGGTACTACTGAACCTTTCTTGTCGTTCGGGTCGCCTGTGGCGACCACTCACGACAAAAAGCTTCACCAAAAAGGCCCGCGAGCGCGCCGCGCTCGCGGTACGACTCGGTGGCGGTGACCGTACCGCGACCGCACACCGCGACGCCGAGCCGAAGCGCGACCGCACACCGCGACCGCTATTCTTTCTCTTGGGCGTCCACGACAGCGACGGCGGCGAGGTTGACGATGTCCTTGACCTCGTCGCCACGCTGGATGACGTGGACTGGTTCGTCCATGCCCGCGAGCATCGGGCCGATTGCGTCGGCACCACCCAGACGCTGGAGGAGTTTGTAACCGATGTTGCCAGCCTCGAGGTTCGGGAAGACGAGGCAGTTCGCGGGCCCGTCCAACTCAGCGAAGCCGTACGTATCCTCGAGGATGTCCGCGACGACGGCAGTGTCGGCCTGCATCTCGCCGTCCACCGGGAAATCCACGCTCGGGTCGTCGTGGAGCATCTCGACGGCTTCGCGGGGTTTCGCCGTCCCCTCGTTCTCGACGCTGCCGAAATCCGAGTAGGAGAGGAGCGCGACGCGCGGGTCGACGTCGAAGCGACGGGCGGTCTCGGCGACGTGATGCGTGATCTCCGCCAGCTGTTCCGCCGTCGGATCGAGGTTGACGGTGGCGTCGGCGCAGAAGATCACGCGGTTCTTGAACGTCAGCATGTAAATGCCGGCGACGTACTCCGCGTCGGGCGCGGTGCCGACGACCTGCAGGGGCGGGCGGAGCGCCGTGGGGTGGTGGTGCGTAAGACCGGTGAGAAGGGCGTCCGCGTCCCCCTGTTCCACCATCACGCTGCCGTAATACGCTGAGTCGCGCTCGACGAGGTCGGCGGCCTCGCTCCGCGTCACTCCCTTGCGCTTGCGGAGGTCGTGGAGACGATTGACGTACGCCTCGTTGTCGACGACTTCGGGGTCGACGATTTCGGGATCGAAGTCGAGCGCGAGGTCGTCCGCGATCCCTACGATCGTCTCCCGATCGCCGAGGAGGACGGGCTCCGCGATCCCCTGATCCTGCAACTGGTAGGCCGCACGAACCATCTTCTCCTGATCGCCGTCGCCGAGGGCGACGCGTTTCGGATCGCTCTTGGCCTTGTTGAGGACGACGCGCATCATCTCGCGCGACTTCCCGAGACGGGCTTCGAGGCGCTCACGGTACGCGGCGAGGTCGAGTGATTCACGCGCGACGCCGGACTCCATGGCAGCGTCGGCGACGGCGGGCGCGACCTCGAAGAGTACGCGCGGGTCGAGCGGTTTCGGGAGGATGTACTCGGGGCCGAACTGGAGGGGCTGATCACCGTAGGCCTTCACGACCTGATCCGGCACGTCCTCGCGCGCCAGCTCCGCCAGTGCCTCCGCGGCGGCGACCTTCATCTCCTCGTTGATCTCCGTGGCACGGGCGTCGAGCGCCCCACGGAAGATGAACGGGAATCCGAGGACGTTGTTGACCATGTTCGGGTAGTCCGAGCGCCCCGTCGCCATGATCACCTGATCGTCGCGGGCGTTCTTCGCCTCCTCGTAGCCGATCTCCGGATCCGGGTTCGCCATGGCGAAGACGATCGGGTTGTCGGCCATCGAGCGGATCATCTCCGGCGAGACGATCCCGCCCACGGAGAGCCCGACGAGGACGTCCGCGCCCTTGATCGCGTCCGCGAGGTCGCCCGGCTCGACGCCCTGCGCGAACGGTTCGGCGTGCCGGCTGAGGTCGCCCGCGTCCGCGCGCTCCTGGGAGAGGATCCCGTCGATGTCGCACATCGTGATCTGCTCGCTCGGGACGCCGAGCGACGCGTAGAACTTCGCACACGAGACGGCGGCCGCCCCCGCCCCCGAGAACGCCACTTCGATCTCCTCGACGTCTTTATCGACGACGTCGAGGGCGTTGAGGAGACCGGCACCGGAGATGATGGCGGTACCGTGTTGGTCGTCGTGGAAGACGGGGATGTCCATGCGCTCGCGGAGTCGTTCCTCGATCTCGAAGCACTCGGGGGCCTTGATGTCCTCGAGGTTGATGCCGCCGAAGGTGGGTTCCATCGCGGCGACGCTCTCGATGAAGGCGTCGACGTCGTGCTGGTCAAGTTCGATGTCGAAGACGTCGATGTCCGCGAAGCGCTTGAAGAGGACGCCCTTCCCCTCCATGACGGGCTTCGAGGCTTGTGCGCCGATGTCACCGAGGCCGAGCACCGCCGATCCGTTCGACACCACACCCACCAGGTTCCCCTTCGCCGTGTAGCGGTAGGCGTCGGTCTCGTCAGCGTCGATCTTCCGGCATGGCGCGGCGACCCCCGGTGAGTACGCCAGCGACAGATCCCGCTGCGTGTTCGTCGGCTTCGTCGTTGCGATCGCCACCTTCCCCGGTGGTTCGCGCTCGTGATACTCCAACGCGTCTTCGTCTAGACCCATGTCCGGCCCCACGGACGACGTGACGAAAAACCCCGCCGCCGTCGACGGTGGTCGTTTCCGACTCGATCCTAGGACCCCCGGGTCTCCAAGTGAACGCGAGTCGCACCACCCCACCCAGTACTTAGGTGACCGCCCGACGAAGTCACACGTATGCCGAGCGCCGATAGCGACAACGCCGCCTACGAGGAGCTGAACCGATTCGACGGCGGGACGAGCTGGCTGGCTCACCCCAACGAGGCGATGCAACGCGTCAGCCACGTCCTCGACACCGACGCGGGAGTGTTCCTCGTCGACCCCGTTGACGCGCCCGGAATCGACGATCTCGCCGCCGAGTTCGGCGATGTCGCGGGCGTCGTCCTCCTGCTCGATCGCCACGAGCGCGACGCCACGGCGGTCGCGCGTCGCCACGACGCTCCCGTCTACCTCCCGTCGTTCCTCACCCGCGAAGTCGATGCTCCCACCGAGCGCTTCGACGGGTCGCTCCCCGGCACGGAATACGGCCTCCTCCGGACGCTCGCTGTCCCGGGATGGCACGAGGCCGCGCTCTTCGACGGCGAGACGCTCGTCGTCCCCGAGGCCGTCGGCACCGCGCCGTTCTTCCGCGGTGCTGACGAGCAACTCGGCGTCCACCCGATGCTCCGACTCACGCCGCCCGCGACGCTTCGGGGCCTTCGCCCGGAGCGGATCCTCGTCGGGCACGGCCACGGTGTCGACGAGGCCGCCGCGGACAGCCTCCGCTACGCCCTAGAGCACTCCCGGAAAAACGCGCCCGGCGTGTGGGCGGGGATGGTCCGCGAGCTGTTTCGGTGAGACGTCGGGAGACGGCGAAAGAAATGAGAACCGTGAGCGCGCGTGAGCGAGGGACCGCGGTGGCTCATCGGAGCCACGAGAACCACGACCGCTCGCGCTCCGTCGTCTCCGTCTCGACCGTCCGAAGTCGGGCGCGGGTACGCTCGTGCCGTCGTCGCTCGGTTTGGAGAAGCTCGTGGAGATGTTCGTGCTGCGCTTCCAGCGACGCGAACGCCTGCGAGAGTTCGTTCACGGTCGTTTCAAGAGTGACGAGATCGTCCACGTGCACTGTCTCCCCGTTGGGGGTCGCCTCGGCACGCGTGTCCGTCGACACCGTCCGAGGCTGGTTGGGGGCATCACGCGACGACGGACGCGTCTGCGGTTCGTACACGTCGGAGATTCCGCGGGCTGCGCGCGTCACCGTCTGCTCGCCGTACGTCCGGCCGTCGGCATAGTGGCGCTCGTCCCACTTCTCGCGGTAGAGCCCGGAGCGTCTGAAGAGCCGATCCATCTGCCTCGTGTCTCGTCGCGTCCAGAAGGCGAGGATAAAGCATAGCGCCATGTCGGCCTCGGAGTGGCTGTCGTAGCCGCTCGTGTCGCCCCGCCAGAGCCGCGCGAACTTCTCGCCGTTCTTCGCGTTTTCGGCCTTCGTGAACACGTCGTCGTCGGAGAGCACTGATCCCGACGTCGCGTTGACTTCACCCATCTCAGGCGAGGCGACGTGCGCGGCGTGGACCGCCGTGAGAGCATCCGTGCGTTCGCGGACGTCGGTCGGCGTCCCGCCGACCCAGTCGCCGGTGACGGTGAAGAAGCGCGCCGTCTCGTAGCACTCGATGCCCCCAGAGCGATTCCCGCCATGGGGCAGGCTCCCACGAACGTAGACGTGGAAGCCAGTCCCGGAGGGACTCACTTCGGTGTAGGAGTCGAGGTCGTCAACGATCGACCGTGCCCACGACTCCGGGCGACCGGTCTCGGGATCACGGCAGTCGTCGAGGTCAACACCGACGAACGCGTCGTCGTCGGTGAAGACGAACCCCACGCCGTCGATATCGTCGCCCCCCGCGGCGCGTTGCGCGACCTCAAAGGTTTCCCACGTGCTCGGCTCGCGCACCGAGGCGTACGTGCTCGTCCGTGGATCGAGCGGTACTTTCGTCGGCTTCCCGTCGCGCTCGCGCTCCGCCCAGCAGACCCACTGCGCGCACGCGGTGAGGCTGTCCGGGATCGTCGCGTCACTCACGGGCGTCCCTCCACCTGCACCCCGCCCGTTGCGTCGGCCGGAACGCGATCGCTTGCGTGCTCGTCGACGTCGTCCGGAGTCCGGCCGTCAATGACTGCCGCTTCGTACGCGCTCGCACGCACCCGGAGCGGGAACCATCCCTCCTCGTCGATGCCGAGCAATGCCTCGGAGTAGCCGTCCGCCTCGTTCCCGGCTTTCGCCGTTCGAACCCAGTTGGCTTCGCGCTCGCTCAGCCCGAACCACGTGGCGAGCTTCTCCGCCTCCTCCGAGACGCGGTGGATCTGGACGAGCGAGCAGAGGTCGGCGATCGTCTTCGCCTCCGGCGTGAGCGCGAACTCCCCACCCGTCTGCGTGACGAAGTGCAAGGAGAGGTCGTAGTGGCGACTGTGACGTACCGCGGTTTCGAGGAAGCCGAGCGACGACGCGTCGCCCATCAGGTAGTGCGCCTCGTCGATGACGAAGAGGACCTTCTTCTCCGTGGCTTTCGCGCGCTCGTAGACGGCGTTGAACAGCACCTGCATCATCAACCCCGTCTCGACGCGGCCCTGCGCGCCCTCCTCCTGGTGGAGGTCAAGATAGAGCACGGGCGAGTCGAGGTCGAACTCCGTGGGTTTGGTGAGGTTGGCGAAGTCCCCGTCCACGCGGAAGGAGGGACGCAGATCCTTCAGGAGCGAGCGGGCGTCGCGGCGCACGCTCTCCTGTTCGCCGTCGGTCGCGTACCCGAAGGCGGCCGGATCATCAAGGAGCGCTTCGAGGACCTCGATCACCGTTCGGACCGTCGGCGATGGTCGATCGTGCGTCGCCGGATCGCGCGTGAGCCCCTGGCGCTCGTAGGCATCTTGGACGGCGCGCCGAAGGGTCTGTTTGCGCTCGCCGAGCGGGCTGTCCGCGACGCCCGTGAAGAACGTCTCGAAGAAGCCCATCACCCACGCGATCTGCTCGGCCCACGGATCGAGATCGGGGACGCGCGCCAACACGTCCGCCGGTGTGGGTTTCAACTCCAGGGGGTTGAGGCCGCGTCGCCCACCGACGACGATCCGCTCGCCACCGAGGGCGTCGTTCACGCCCGCGAACCCCTCCATCGGGTCGAGCATGACGACGATCGTCTCGTCGTCGTACATCGCCTGCCGGACGATCTGGAGTTTCGTCGAGAAGGACTTCCCTGCGCCGAGCTTCCCGATCGTCATCATGCAATAGCCGGTCGAACGATTGAACCGATCGAGGACGAGCGGGCTCTCGTTGAGCGCATACGTCCCGTACTCGATGCCGGGCTCGGCGAACGTCCCGGCGACGAACGGGAACATCGCGCCGACGGCACCCGCGAGCATCGGCGTTCGCGTGTCGAGCGACTCGTTCAACACGTCACGACCCAGCGGGCTGCAGGACGCGAGCGCGTCGCGCTGCGACCACCGCGGCGTGACCGGCGTGAGGTTCGCGGGCGCTTGGCGCGCAGTCTTGCTCACGCTCTCGATGTCGACGCCGTTACGCGTGTCACCACGCGCACTCAGGTACATCGAGACGTCGAACGCGCGCGTCGGCGTGTTCCGGAGAACGTCGTAGAGCGTCTGATAGTCCTCGAGGTCCTTGCGGACGCCGCGAGCGCCCGCACGATGCTTCTCCGCAAGGTACTCGTGGTCCGCCTCCAAATCCTCGATCCGGTTTTCGAGGGCGTTCAGCGTCCGCCGCGTATCACGCGGATCGAGGTGGATCGCGATGTCCGTCTCACGGGTGTCGCCGGTCGCGTAGAGCGTCTCGAAGAGTCCGTCCAAGGGTTCGTCGGGGTATTCGGCGACCCAGAGCGTCCGCCGCCAGCGCTCGCCCGTCCGGACGGCACTCGGGTGTTCGTCGACGCGATCGGGCGCGACGAGCCCACAGTGCGTCTCCGCGGGGTCGGGTAGCGGTGACTCCGCGGGCGTGTACGCGACCGTCACGTCCGGCGTGTCGTCCTCCGCCGCGGCGTCAGTCTCGTCCTCACCGCCGAACGGGAGGGTATCCCGAAGTCGACGGCGTACGTTCATCGCCGCCCTCCGATGAGCGGCCGCGTACGGAGGCGTGCGGCCATCCCATCCACGCGTGGTTCGCCGTGCCAGAACGACGCGAGGACGCCGAGCATCTCGTCGGCCGACACGCGCGTTGCGGTGCAGCCCTCGATCTCGTGAAGGCCCCGCTCGACGTGCCGCAGCCGCTCGTCGAGCGCCGCGACCATCGTCGTGTACTCGTCGACGAGCGGTGGGGCGAACCACGCCCGCAGGAGGACGCCGATCACGGGAATCGCGGCGAGTTGCTGGAGCAGACTCTCGTGTTCGAACTGGACCTCGTCGGGCGTGATCGGGACGACGACGTAGTGATCGCGGATCGTCATCCGGCGCGCCGCGAGTTCCTCGGTGTACCACGCGACGTAGTGCTCGATGAGCGCGGCAAGTCGCGGGTTCGCCTCGACGTCCGGATCCTCGAGGCGACGCTCGTAGTGCGCGACGTAGTCCGCCGTGGGGAACTCCTGGGTCGTCGAGAAGAGCTGGATCGGGAACTCGACGACGGTATCGAGGACGCTCTGGAAGGCCGTCGCGCTCGCGCGCCACTCCTCGTCGGTCGCCAACGCCATCGACGGTGGCGTCACTTGGATCATCCCGACGAGCGCGCCGTCGCGTCGCTCGAGCACGTCGTCGTCGGGATGCGCCGCCTCAAAGCCCGTCAGCGTCATCGCGTTCTCGTAGTCGTGCTCGCGGCCCCGACTGTGGAAGCCGGCGAACGTCGTCAGCCAGTCGATGCTCGTCGTGTACGGTGGCGTCAGGTAGACGAACAGCGCGCCGACGCCGATTGCGCATGCGACGAGCGGGAGCGTCACCGACTGGACGCGATAGCCCGCGACGGTCGTCGTCGGATCGACGAGGACCTGCAGGACGAGGAGGACGACAACACCGGGCAAGAGCCCGATCGCAACGTCCCCCAGGGTGTACGTGCCGAACAACTGTGCCTCCGTCCCGAGCGATTTCGGGATTCGTTTCGTCGTGTCTTCAGAACTCACTGTATGTATCGTGGGGTGTCGTCATCATCGTCGTCACGCCGGTCGCGTTTCGACGGTGCGTTCCGCGCACCCCGGTCGCGCAACGCGTCGAACTCCGTACTCCGATCCGTTACCGTTCGCTCCGTCTCCGACGAGTCCGTCGATCCGCTTTCGGCCCCCTCGGTCCGGAAGACGGACTGCAGGGTCGTGCGCGCGTTCGTGACGCGCGTCCCCGCCCGGTGTGCCGCCGAGCGACTCGCATCGAGCAGTTGCTGGTTGTCGCGCGTGATCGCGGGTTCCCCGCGGACCCCACGGGAGAAGTTCCGCCCGCCGTGCGCGACGGTCCCCGCACCACCGTGGACGCGCTCGAAGCGCCCCCGCGCTCGCTCGGCGGAAACGGAGCGCCCCATCCGGTCGACGAGAACGAAGAAGGCCCCCGCCTGCCAGAACAACACGAGTGGTGAGAGGACCGCGGCGAACGGGATCACCAAGCCGAGGAGCCAAACCCCGATAGCGTCGAGCGACGGATCGAGACTCGTCCCGAGCAGTTCGCCGAGTCGCAAGAGGAGTGCGACCGGCACCGTCATGAACAACAACGGGACGTAGAATCCCGCGAGGCGCGTCATGAACCGTGAGACGAGGACGAACGGCCCGACGCCCGGGATCCAGAACACGATCAACAGCGGCATCAACAACACGAAGAGGTAGAGCCCGACCTGCCGCATCGTGTAGAGTAACACGAGCACCACGAACAGCCCGAGATCGACCGTCTGCGTGAGCACGATGCCGAGCACGCCGAGCGTTGCGAGCGACGCCGATTCGAGGAGCGTGATCTCGGAGAGATCGGGCACGATGAATCCCGCGAGGGCGTCGAAGAGGCGAAGCGAGAACGCCGCTATCCACCACCACGAGAGGATGCCGAGCAGGCCGGTGAACGCGCGGCGCTTCAGCTTCGCGCGATGATAGCTCCCGAAGAGGTGACTCGTCGATTCGAGGAAGATGACCAGCCCGAGCATCAAGCCGTAGAGGGCGAGTGCGAGCGGGATAACCGCCGCCCAGTAGTAGTCATAAACGTTGGGCCACGCGCCGTTCGTCGGCGGCCCGAACACCTGATCCGGGTACGGCGTCGAGACGACGAGTCCGACGATCGCGTTCCCGTAGGTCTCGACGAGCGCCTCAACGGGGCCGAAGAAGACGCGGAGCAGTTCAAGCGCCGCGTCGACGAACGCGTCCCAGAAGCTACTCATCGCGCGCTCCGTGCATTTAGAGCCCCCGCCATGGCGGCCACACGCGAAGACCCGTCGCGCGATCCACGATGAACGCCGCGAAGAGGAACGCACCCACCGGAAGTGCGAGCTCGAAGAGCGTTGTGAGAAGCGAGACATGCGTCCCGCGAACGTAGACGGTGTCGGTGCTTGCGCCGAACGCGGTGTCGCTTGTCCACCACGGCGCGGGATCGAAGCGCGCGGTGACGCCACCCGGTGGTCGCGGGATCGTCACCGTCGCTATCCCGGAGGCGTTCGTCTCGACGTCCCGACCCGCGATCGAGAGCGTGCCGACGTCGTCCGCGGTCCGTATCGGCTCGTCCGTCGTCGCGTCTCGAAGCGTCGCAGTGAGCGTCACCGACGCCGCATTCGCGTCGTCGACGGCGAGCGTGAGCGCGGTATCGTGGACGGCGATTTTCTCAACAGCGGTCAGGTCGAGCGTCGCGTTCGAGCCACGGACGAGCCCCGTGATGGAGACGTCATCGTGGCTCGACGTGCTCGCTTGTGTGACGACGGTCGGGTGGCTCGGATACGGCTCGATCGCCACCGGGAGATCGATGTTCTTGGGGAGCGTCGGCGGCTCCACTAGCGTCGTGCCGACCTCGCGTGCGGTCGGGAGGCGCGGCGCGCTCCAACTCGGGATCGCGTAGACCTGGAGGGGCTGGGCGGGCGACGCCAGACTCGTCCGGCTCGATTCGCCGAGTACGTCGAGGCGGTCCCACCGTGGGTCGCGCGCCGTGTAGAGTTGCCACCGACTCCGCACGGTTGTCTCGCCGAGCGTGGCCGTGAGCCACGGCTGCGTCGTGTTGAGCGCGATCGCGTCGGTATCGTCGGGCCGCTCGGCACGCGATACTGGTAGGGTAGCGTCGTACTCGGTGACGACGACCGAATCCCGGACGGCGAGCCACTCGGTCGTGAGGTCGTCGTCCGCCGTCGCACCCGACGCGAACCCACCATCCGGCCACGCCGAAACCGGCGCATGCCGACAGTGGGGATGCCTGATGTCGTCCGAAAGCGTCGTGCGCAAGAGCGCCTCGACCGTGAACGTGTGCTCCGTCCCGGCCCCGGCGTCGAGGCCCGTGAACGACAGCGTCGGGCGAGACGTCCCATATGCCCGACTCACTTCGTCGCCATCGACGAGGAGGCGAACCGCGACGACGCGATCCTCGCAAAGACGCCACGGGACGTCGTGGCCCCGGACGATGTCGTAGCCTCTCTCGCGGACGCGATAGTCGACGACCGCAAGCACTTGGCCATCCGAGTCGACGTACAGCGGCTGGTCGTCGGGTGATCGGAGGGCGTGCGTCGACGGTTGCACGGCGAAGATCGAGACGAACGCGTCCTTGAGGTTCGTCCGATCCACGGTTCTGACGCCGCGTGGCACGATCGAGGTTTCGGAGTCCGTACTCGGATACTCACCGTGATCACCGCGGTTCCATTGCTCGACAGCGCGCGACGGAGCGTCGAACGGGACGTCCGTCAGCGCCGCGATTTGCGCGAGCGTGCCCGCGTTGGTCGCGTTCGCCTCGCCATCCACGTCACCCGACCAAAGCGTGCCGAACGTCTCGGCGTCGATCCCGTGCTCCGGCTCCGTCGGTGGCTGGGCGAGCGACTGCGTCGTGCTCACAGCCAACCCGACGAGACAGAGCGCGAGGAATGACCCCGAGCGCGTACTCAGAAGCCGCAACTCACGCCACCCGACACGACGTCGTTCAGCACGAACTGCAGGATCGCCGTCCCCAGGGGCGCGACGATCACGCCCCAGATGAGCCCCTGATTCCGCACTTCTTTCAGCTCCTTCTTCAGGTCTGCGCGCCGGACGGTCGGAATAGCGACCGTCGCACCGAGCGCCGTTACACCACCGACGAGCGGCCCGCCGTACTGGATGATCGTGAAGAGGTTCTTGATAGTCGCCGCCATCTCCGTCTGGCAGAACGCCGCGCCGATCTCCGCCGCCGCCACCGGCTCAACGGCGACGAGGCCCAGCACCATCGTCGCCACCCCGAACGCCACTACCCGCCGCCCCCGCCCGCACCGTTCCCGCGTCGGTTCCGCAATACTTGCATCGTCGTCTACGTTCATGAGCATCTGTAGCACTACCCGGCTGCGACGCACGGCACCACCGTCCGTCGATTGCGGGTATCTACAATCGTTCTTACAGGAAAGCAGACGTAGATAACTGTTTCTAGTGGGACACGTGTGCCGTCCTGTGCGGCGGTGCGAGACTCGATGTCAACCCCAGGCTGAACGACGAGTACTCCAGCGCGAGACAGTGGGCGGCTCCTACCTGGTGACACCCTCCCTACCGTAAACGGCGGGGCTTCCCACAAGCGAAAGATTGCTGAGTTGGGAGATCTACGGTTTGCGCCCCGACGAAGCGCTGGCTATGCCACGTGGCCGTTACTCCTATCCTCTCGTGAGGATTCGGAGGTACCTGATTGTTTTATGTCGGACTACGTGTCCGAGGGATTATTTTTTGATGAGGCAAACACCGAGTCAACTGCCAGTTTTCGGACCGCCGAAGGCCGAACGAGTACGTTCGGTTCGATGGGTGAAGAAACGCACCGAGAGCACCCAACCCCGACGAGGACGCACTGTTTCAATCCCGCTCTGGGTTTCTACCACGTCGCGACCTGTCGTTGTGGTGTCTGCTGCGGCTGGCTGCCCGCGTTTCAATCCCGCTCTGGGTTTCTACCACGTCGCGACTCGGCGCGCGGAAGTATGTCCGCGACTGGCTCCAAGTTTCAATCCCGCTCTGGGTTTCTACCACGTCGCGACACGTCGCCCAAGAGCGCGGGTGGGCGCAGTACTTCCTGTTTCAATCCCGCTCTGGGTTTCTACCACGTCGCGACCCAGCCCCGCGATCACGAGGATCGACGGGAGGAGCGTTTCAATCCCGTGCTGGGTTTCTACCACGTCGCGACACCATGACCCAGCGGACGACGTCATCGAGGTCGTTTTGTTTCAATCCCGCTCTGGGTTTCTACCACGTCGCGACGCTGCCATCATTACGGTACTCGACGGTCGGCTCTTCGCGTTTCAATCCCGCTCTGGGTTTCTACCACGTCGCGACCCCGTGATGGTGTCGTCGAACGCCTCGAGGACCGCATGTTTCAATCCCGCTCTGGGTTTCTACCACGTCGCGACCTCCGCCGACCTTTACGACCTATCCGCCGGGACGATGTTTCAATCCCGCTCTGGGTTTCTACCACGTCGCGACCCCGTATGCGGAGCGGATACCGACTCGGAGTCTCAGTTTCAATCCCGCTCTGGGTTTCTACCACGTCGCGACCTCGCGGCCCTCGCTCCGTACGCCGAGCCCGGCCGCGTTTCAATCCCGCTCTGGGTTTCTACCACGTCGCGACTCCATCCCCCAGTTCGTCGTCTGATCACTCGCCGTGTTTCAATCCCGCTCTGGGTTTCTACCACGTCGCGACTCCCGTCGCGCTCCCAATTAGTCGACAAGATAAAGGTTTCAATCCCGCTCTGGGTTTCTACCACGTCGCGACCGGCGTACTACGCGCGGAAGTCGTGGCGGGTGCTGTTTCAATCCCGCTCTGGGTTTCTACCACGTCGCGACCGGTCGTACATGGCGGCGGAGGTGCCGAACAACGTTTCAATCCCGCTCTGGGTTTCTACCACGTCGCGACCTTCAGGTTCGGCATCACCGGCAACGACCAACACCTCGTTTCAATCCCGCTCTGGGTTTCTACCACGTCGCGACTCTCGCTCCCATCGGCTAGTCGACAAGATAAAGGTTTCAATCCCGCTCTGGGTTTCTACCACGTCGCGACGTAACGACATGAACGCGCAGTCTGCCGAATCCAAGTTTCAATCCCGCTCTGGGTTTCTACCACGTCGCGACCGGTTTCAGAAACAGCGACGATGGACTCTTGCAAGCCGTTTCAATCCCGCTCTGGGTTTCTACCACGTCGCGACGACCTCGACACGTTCCAGATGCGGCTCGCGGACGAGTTTCAATCCCGCTCTGGGTTTCTACCACGTCGCGACCGTTCCGCTTCGGCGTCATTGGCAACGACCAGGTTTCAATCCCGCTCTGGGTTTCTACCACGTCGCGACAGGGGGTGTTTTCTCGGGGATAGCCCCTATAGTTTGTGCTCCGTTAAGCAGAAAGCGGGGTCTCTTCGTGGACCCCCACTGTCCACGGCTTTGAAAAAGGTCCACGAAGTCTGCCGGTCAAAGTACGTTGGACTGCTCGTCCGGGGGGTTCATTCCGAGATCGGTCGTCGCCTCTTGGCAGGCACTACAGAGTCGGTAGAGCCGGATGCGATCGCCGTCAGCCGGCTCAATGTGTCCCTCAAGTTCGTCTTCGAGTTCGACCCGCTCACTCTCCGACACATCAAGCTCGAAGACACTATATTGTCGCCACGCACCGTACCGTTCGAGCGTTCGATAGACGCGCCGCCGGTTCGTGTCATCGCTGACATCGTACGTCACGGCGAGTCTCATCGCGACACCTCCAGCGCGTGGTAGTCGTCGAGTTCACCCGTGATCGCTTTCCGGAGAAGGATTGCCTGCTGTCTGATCGCTTTTCGACGACTGACGCGGTAGTCAAAGTGCGGATGGGTCAGCTCTTCTTGCATGTAGTCGTCGAACTTGTCTAAGTATGCCTTGAAGCCGTCGTCGGTGAGTCGGTTATCGTTCCCGAACTGGTCGTGTGTGATCGTACCGCGATTGACCAAACGGGTGACGAACGCGTCACAGAACAGCGGCCGGAACTCCTCTTGGAGGTCAAGGGCGAGCGACGGGCGTCCGTGCCGATCAGCGTGAAGAACACCCAAGAAGGGATCGAGGTTGTAGCAGCGCAACGCGCTCAAAACCTCGTTCTTCATCATCACATAGGTCAACGACAGCAGCGAGTTGATGTGGTCCTCTGGCGGTCGTTTACTCCGCGTTTCGAACGTCCACTCATCGACGAGCGTCTCGTCAAGTCGGTCGAAGTAGCGTCCGGCGGCTTCACCCTCGACGCCGCGGAGATCGTCCTTGTTCGACGCCGTTGACACACGCTCACCGAGGTCCTTGAGTACGGACGTCCCGCGGACCCCTTTGCGCGAGAGGATCGTCCGCGCGTTCCGAATCTTCGCCGCGATCATCGCCTTTGCGACGTCGAGCTCGGCGTCATCATCGAGTGCGTACTGTGCACGACGGACTTCGGCGATCGTGTTGCGCTCCGGAACGAAACTTCCCCGGTACTTGCCGTTCTGCGTGAAGTAGTTGAGCACGATCCCGTGCTCGTTCGCCATCGCGACGAAGGGCGTGGAGAAGTTCACCCCGCCGAAGACGTTGATCGTGTCGAGTTTCTCGACGGGGAACGATCCGAGTTCGCCGTCGTCACCCTCGACGTCGTGGACGACGACTTGACCGCCGTCGATTCGGACCTGCGACCCCTGCGTCGTGACGTAGACGACCGAATCCTCGAACATCCCCTGGCTGTCTTTCATACGTACTCCTCCCACTCTTGGCTCGGCATCCGATCGGGTTCAAGCTGTAGCGTCTCCTCGGGGAGACAGTACGACCGGACCGAACAGGCGGTACACTTCTCCGGATTGTCCGTTATCGGCGGAACATCGTTGGGAGACATCGAACGCATCTCCTCGATTCGTTCGTGAACTGCATCTCGAAGGTCATCGGTTATCCGTACGTGCATGCGCTGGTCGGTTTCGTAGAGGTAGATCGCTCCCTCTCGAACCGGCTCATCTAGATACGATTCCAGTAGGAGACAGTACCCGGCGAGCTGGAGTTCGTCACTCCGGTAGTAGCTCCCACCCTCTGCGCGTTTCCGTTCGATCGGTATCAGGTCGTCGTGCAGCTCGAGGACGTCGATTTTTCCTTTGAGACCGATATCCTCGTCTTCGAGGTAGAGTTCGTCGACCCACCCGCCACGCTCCGATTTCGAGTCGTGGAGCGACGTCCCCTCGGTGCGCTCATAGTTCGTCCCCTGTGTGTCCAAAAAGTGGAGATACCAGTAGCGTCGGGGGCAGTAGCTGTACTGGTTCAGATCGGAGACGTTGATTAGCTCCTCGTTCATATTTGACGGCGCTCGACGTCGACGGACGGGATTCCGTCTTGTTCGACGTACGCGACGTACTGGCCGTATCGGACCTCGATCGGCATCACTGTCTTCGGAAGCGAGAGGTCGGAGAAGAACTGTCGGAGCACGCCTTCGTCGACTTCCGTCTCGGTGAAGTCGGCCTCCTCGACCTCCGGGTAGATCCACCGGGAGAACATCTGTTCGATCTCGCTGTTGGATCCGCTGTAGTCTTGAGGTCGATTCTCGTAGCCAGGGAATCGGGCGGTGATCGCGACCGGCTGTGTCGACTCCCGCCGGTCGACGACCAGTGTTCCATCGGGTTCTATGTCTTCGATATCGTAGTACCGAAGCGTTGTTAAGAGATCGTATGACGTCAGCGCATGCCGGTCGCCCCGCGGATACTTGATGTCGACCGACAGCGAGCGACCGCGGAGGCTCTTGAGGGCTCCGAAGCAGTGTCGCGCGAAGTCGAGTATCTTCCGAGTGGCGCTGTTCTGCATGACGGGAGACCCGAACTCGCCGGCGTCCTCTAGGGTAGAATCGACCGCACGGAAGAACGCACGCCACTTCCCGTACTCGGAGACGGACTCGAAATCCGCGAACAGTTCCGCACCGAACCACTCGTCTTCAGTCATCCGCGAGTGGATCGCGTACGCCGCGCGCATCCCGACGAGGCTTCGGAGCGCCGCAATTGCCTCGTCTCGGCTTCGATGCGCTCCGAGCGCGTCGTAGATCGACGCAGCGAAGTCGGGATACCGCATCTCGTCCGGCCACGCCATATCTCCGAGTCCGAACACGTTGACAGTCGCCTCGTACTCACGACCGGCGCGACCGAACCGCTGGAGGAACGCGCTCGGCGTCGGCGGTGTCTCCATAAACAGCGTCCGGATATCGTAATCCAGCCCGACTTCGCCCTTACTCGTCGTGTTAAGGACGAAGAAGTCCCGGGATTCAAGATTCGCGTTCGGATCGTTCGTATCGAACCCGTTGTCCTTCGCGGTATGCTTGAACACGTCCGGGTACTCTTCTGCGAGGTACGCGTGGAAGTCGTTGCTCGCGGCGACACTGTTGAACACAAGCGTGACCTGCGGCTCGTCAAGGTTGTCGGCGTCGTCGACAAGTTCGCGGATCGTTTCCGCGACGGCTTCCCGCTCCTCGTTGATTGTACGGGCCTCGTGTCTCTCCACGGTCACGGGACGACGAAACTGGTCGCCGTCCGAGACGTACTCCGCGGCGATGTCTCGGGTGGGAAGCGAGAGTTCCTCCTCAACGAACTCGACGAACGACTCGTTCGGCGTCGCAGATGCGAGGAGGACGTTCGTTCCACGCCGGTCGTGCATGACGTGCGTCTGCAGAAGCAGCCCACTCGCGGCTAAGTCGTCGTAGAAGTGGAACTCATCGTAGACGACTGCATCGAAACGGTCGAAGAACTGCATTGGCTTCGTCGAGCCGTGATACTGATCTTGGATAATCGCCTGCAGGATATCGGGATTCGTGACGACGACGTCGTGTCCCTCGAAGCGGTCCGTCAACTGCAGGAGGTCCTCGACGCGGCCGTCACCATGTCCGTCAAGCGTATCGCTGTTGAGCGGCTCCGCGCTGATGCCGTCCCACTCGCCGAACCGTTCGAGCTGTTGGTCGAGGAGTGCATTCGTCGGGTAGACGACGAGTGACAGGTCGTTCTTCTTGATCACCTCGTAGAACGTCGCGGTCTTTCCCGCCCCGGTCGGTGCTCGGAGAACGGCAACCGGTTCCGCGTCGTCGTCGTGCGCCCACTGGGCGACGTGGTTCTGGAACGCGCGGGCGTGGTCGAAACCGCGCTCGGCGAACCCTTCGACAGGTGGTTCGGTTGCGAGTGAGGCGCTCCGGATGCGCATCTAGCTCACCTCCGGGACGATCGTCTCACGTGCGTACTCGGGGTCAACACCAACGAAGTGCTGGAGCCGCGGGTCATTACCGCGCTCGAACGTGTCGCTTCGATCCAACAGTTCGGTGAGTGTCTCCGTCGGAAGGTCGTAGACTTCCTCAAGGAGGTACTTGTTCAACACGAGCTGGTCGAGGCCCGCTTCAGTCGCCCGGAACTCTCCGGTCTGTCCAATTCCCATCCGGAACGACGGTCTACCGGGAAGCGGCTCTTCGCTCCAGACTGTGAACTCAAACGTTGATCCGGGTGAGAGCCCCTGGTATCGTCGGATAGTCTGCCAACCAGCACCGGATCGTTCGAGAATTTCCGGGACGGATTTCCCCCCAGTCACCTGATCCGCGACGTCGTCATCCGCTGTCGTGAAGTGGCGCTCGGATCGGTAGTCGGTACTCCGGAACGTCCGTTCGTTGGCTTTGACTGCGATCGGCCGCATATCGCTCACGAACAGCGGGAGGTCTCGGAGGTGATCGTACGACGCGCTCGTCGCTTCCTCCCCGACGAGCGCGTACCGCTTCTCGAGTCCGCAGTAACGGTAGCCGATCGCGTGCATGAGTGCCGTCGCGGAGAGCATCGGCTGCGTTCGAATGGAGCGTCCCTCCGCGCTTGAGTAGAACAACGGAGCATACAGCTGTGCCTCGTACGTTTGCTCAATCATCGTCGGTGAACACGTCTACCGCCGCCTCGGTGAGGCGGTCGAACTCCTCCCGGAGGACGTCGTCGGCGTCGTCTGTTTCCCGCGCCGCGATCGCCTCCAGATCTGCGTACCACTCGGGGAAGTCGTCCGCCCCCTCGAACTCGCCGTAGACCTCCCAATCGGTACGGCGGACCGACTCGATGTAGTCAGCGATACTCTCGCCGATGTTGCCTCCATCCTCGTGGTACTCCATCAGGAGTTCGCCCGTCGAGAGCGACGTGTCGTGCTCGCCGAGGATCACGGCACGGACCTCGTTTCGGACGTTCCGCCCCGTTCGCGTCTCGCGAGCCCCGTACCGGCCCGTGTTCAGGACGTTGTGGAGCGCGTAGAGGAGCATCGGCCCTGTCGCAGCTTCGAGCGTGACGAAGTGGACAAGGGAGTTCCCGGGCTGGACCTTGACGTAGTCGAACAGCGCCTCGGACTGTTCGTTCTCGTCTGTCCGCATCGTCCCGGACTCATACACCGCGTTCCGAGTCTCCTTGTTCATCAGGTCGTACTCGTCGGTCGTATACGTGTAGCCCTCGATGACTCGAGACTTGATCGCGAAGTCTTGGTCACCGGTGCCGGCGAGGCCGTACGTGAGCGTCCCGACGTTGATTGACTCTTCGAGCGACGCGGGCTCGTTGTACGTGTACTCCTCGTCGACGAGTTCATCGTCGAGCGACCGGAGCAAGTCGAGGCCAGTGAGGCGTTCCTTGCTCGTGAACTTCTCTCCGTTCACCTGCGCGTGTAGCTGATCGCCAAACTGCTGGGTCTCGGCGCGGTCGTTATTCGAGTTACGGAACAGCGTCGGCTCAGTGATTTCGCGTTCGACGACGAGCGTGACGCTCGGCTTCTGCGTGCGGTAAATCTCGAACGAGTCAACGAGGCCGATTTCGGGGTAGGTGAGTGACATTGTGGGTCTGTGGGTCGGGTTAGTTGCCGGACGATTCTGCATCGTCGTCTTCGTACAGGACCTGTTCGTAGGCGTAAAGATACGAGTTGACGAGCGCGTTCTCCCAATCGGAGAGCTTTTTGAGGGAGGCGAGGTCGTTCTCAAGGAGGTACGCTTGCAGGGCGTCGACGAACGCCTCCGCCTCTTCGACCGTCACGTAGCCGGCGTAGTCCTCGCGGTCCGCTGCGTCGTACACCTGCGCTGCGACGTGTTCAAGCAGGTCAGCATCGGACATCTGCTGATTCTTCGCGCTGAGGAACGCATCGATCGCCTCCCGGAAGATCTTCGTCTTCTTGTACTTGCTGTCGTACTGTTCGCCGAAGAGGGCGACTCCTCGCTCGGCGACGGTTTTCATGTCCATGAGTTGTTTCGTGTGGTACGTTTCGAGGTACGACTCAAGCTCGGAGAGCCGAGTCGCATGTTCGTGGTTCTGCACCGCGAAGTCGGCGAGATGGTGGAACGTGTCCTGGTCGAGTTGGAGATAGGGGTTCCGCATCCCTGCATTCTGTCCGACCATACTGATGATCTTACAGAGGGAGAGCGCACGTCGGAGGTGTGACTGCTCGTGGTCGTCCCCGCGCTCAATGAACGAGGGCAGCGGACCGAACCGATCGACCGCGTCCAGACCGAGAAGTTCCTGCTGGCGGATGGCATCTTCGTCTACGAACACCTCGTCGGCGCTCTCGAACCGGGTGAACGGCCGACCGAGCACGATCTTCATCCCGGCGTCCTGTGCCGCCTGCAGCAGCTGTCGGACGATGACCATCCGGTGGTTCTTCTCACCCATCGCTGGGTGGTCACCGAAGTTGAACGGTTGGACGTAGTACTGCGGTCGGAGGAGGGTCTTGTCCACCTCCGTGTCGCTGAGGTCAATCGTCTCGCCCTGCTGGAGGCCGACGCGTCCACCTCGGAGACGGATGTCGCCGAGGAACTCGTCGAAGTAGTAGTACGCGACACCGACGTTCGCGTTCAGTTTGACGCCGGACCGCTCGCACGTGTCCGCGAGAAGTGCGTATTCGAGGTTGCACACCTCGCAGATCTTTTTATATTCCTCATGAGGAGGGACTCTCTTTGAGAATTCATATGGACGATAGATTGCGTTTTGCCCCTTCTGATATAGGGTTTCAGTCTGCTTTCCACAGAGATAGCACATCCTATATTTATTGGGTACTGCTTCTCCTCTTCGGATTCCAAACAGAGAACTAACTCCTTCGGCTATTGCGTCTACCGACGCTTCAAGATCTCCTTCTAGCAGGGGCTCATATTTCTGCTGGAGCTGGTCTAACTCATCGGATATATCTGGGTAGGATATTGCTAGCTCAGTTATGAACTCTAACTTTATTTTCTGCCCCTTCGCGCTTTTACTTCCCTCAATTGATTCATAGGTCTCATCATACGTCTTTTGCAACCGTTCGTTTTTGAACTCGCTTACTCTATCAACGTATATTGCTTTAATAAGTGATGGGAGATATTCGTCGAATCCATCGGGGACTCTTTCAAGGGGCTCAATCCCGCCCGCATCCGATTTGAGTAACTCAACCGCTTGCTGGCGAATCTGCTCTATTTTTTCATCAACTGGTAAGCTTAGTTCTCCCAGAACGTCGTAGTCGAAAGTGTTCCATCCCAACTTGCATGAGAATGAATATGGCCCATTACGTGTGATATTCTGTTTAACTCTCTTGTATACTCGTCCTCGAAGCACGTCGCGGTCGACCTCATCACCGAGGTACAACACGCGATCGGACGTGCTCCCGACGACAACACCGTACTCCTCACCGTCGTCTTCACCGGAGATGACCTCCTTCGTCGCACCGAGGAGTTCGTCGTTGAGGATCGGTTGTTCGACCTGTGAAAGCTCGAGGAAGTGAACTTCGCCGTCGTCGAGTTTCTTTCGAAGTTCGACGTAGCCCTGCTCGATACCGTTACGAAGGATTACCGACGCAACTTGGTCGCCAATTCGGCAGTACCGTGCGAGGCTGGCGAACCCCGTCTCTGTTCCGGTCCCTCGCGTCTCGCGGCTGTCCTCGTTCACTTCCGTCCGCTGGACGAGGTAGTGGAGGTCATCGCGGTAGCCGTCGCCGAGGAACGCCTCAACGCCGAAGTCGTCACCGTTCTCGAAGTAGGCGTCGAACGCCTCGCTCGTGTTTCCGTCCGTCTCGACACCGTAGGCTTCGCGGACGTACTTGTTCGTGTCGTGGAGTACGAGTGCCGCTGCGAGAACCGACAGGTCTTCCTCGAGGTCCATGATGTCGCGGCCACCGTCGACGGCGTTATACACGAAGGTGTTCACGCCGATCGTCATCGCGTTGATGACGTGGGCCGCGAGCGATGTCGTCTCCTCCGGATCGGTCTTGGCGTCGTACTCGCCAGCGTGTTCGAGGACGTTCCCGACGAGCGGCGAGTCCACAATGTAGTCGTGGGCGTACTGAGCTGCGGAAGCGGGTGTGTCGCACTTTCCCGAGCTCACACTGCCACCTCCACAGAGACCGTCCCGCACCCACGCGAGACGAACCCGCCCACGCCTGCGTACTCGCTGGAGAGCGCGAGCGCCGTGACCGCTGTCCGGATGGCTTCGCTTGCACCCTTGAATCGATAGGTGCAGTCGGCGGTGAACCCCTGACGGAGGATTGGGCCACCGTCTTCACCGCGATTGACGAGAACGCTGTGCGTCTCGTACGTGTGCGCATCGGGTTTCTCGATGAGGTTCGTCTCGAAGTCCTCGCGAGTCATCGCAAGGTCGAGCTCGTCGGCCCGTTCGTCCGGGATCGTCGACGACCATTTGCGAAGGAGCGAACGGAAGACGCTGCCGCGGTGGGGGAACATCGTCGTGATCTCCCCACTCTCCTTGATGCACGTCGGCGTCTCGAAGCGCATCGCGACCTCGAAGGTGTCGTGGTTCCGTTCGACAATCCCCGAGGCTTCGTTGAGGATCTCCTCGTGTGTCGTGTTCGTGCTCGCGAAGTCGCGCACGCGGAAGTCGCCGTCGGCGAGTTTGAGCGTGTCGCCGCTGAAGACGAACGCGTCGGCGAGCGCTTGGAAAACCTCCTGATCACGGGGGTCGGCAACACCCAGCTTGAGGTCGTACGTCTCGTCGCGTTTCACGCGTTTGTGATGGTCGCGGTGACTTCCGTCGAAGGTCCCGAGGAGCCCGCTGTTGGTCAAACTCCCGATCGGGGAGTCATGAACGCGTGTGCTGACGTCCTCGTCGACGTCGTCAAGTGCCGAGAGGACGGCGCCGTAGATCTGGTAGCCGTTCGCGGTTGGCACCGGAAACGACCCCTCCGGCTCAAGCGTTAAGTCAACCCGTCTCATGGCACCTCACGAGGGCAGTCGATCCTGTGTCGATTCACGGTCACACCTGGACCGGTCACCCTATTGATTCTTTTCGTGATTTTGAAGATGTATTCAATTAATTGGAATCCGCATTCTTCAATTGCAGATTTTCGAAGCCAAACCGTTTAGTCGGCTACGACTGCAATCGGATGTATGCGTACGTACGTCTCGACGATCGGGCACTATAGCCCGCGGGTGATGCGCCCGATACTTAACAACGGTCTCGACGCCGACGACGTCGTCGTCCTCCTCCGACCGCGCGACGACGCGAGTGACAGGGCAGCAGGCGCGATTCAAGACGTCGAACAGACCGTCAACGAGTTGGGACCCGGATCGGAAGTCGTCATTGAGGAGATAAGCCACGAATCGTTCGGAACCGCCGTGTTAGAGTGTGTTGACGTCTTAGAAGCGGCGGATGGAGCAGTCGTGCTCAACTTCGATGGAGGGCCGCGAGAAATCTTCCTCCCGTTGACTGTCGCTGCGATCGCTCGACCGACCGTCGTTGACCTCGCACTCCAGTTCAGAGACGTCGACGAGGAAATCGAAGAGCTCACACTTCCGAACCTAATGAGTCGTCCGTCCGACGCGACCCTCGATACGCTCCGCTATGTCGTCTCCGTTGATGAAGAGACGACACTCCCCCAAGTCTCCGAAGGGACCGACAAATCCCGGAGTACCGTTGGTCGACATCTTGACGCACTCGAGGCCGATGGTGCCGTTGAGACATGGATGGAGGGGAAAACGCGACACGTCTCTCCGACGCTTGCCGGCCGACTTCGCGTATGAGCACCATCTTCGTGGACCTTTTTCAAAGCCGTGAACGGGTGGGGTCCACGAACCGACACCCCTCTCACACGTCTTCAGAGAAAACTATAGGTGCTTTGCACCGAAAGGACACCCCGTTGCAACGCGGTAGAAACCCAGAACGGGATTGAAACACGACCACGACGCGCGCGTCGATCTCTCCGGCGGCGGGTTGCAACGCGGTAGAAACCCAGAACGGGATTGAAACGCGTTGTTGACGTCCGGGCCGATCCTCGTGAAGAAGTTGCAACGCGGTAGAAACCCAGAACGGGATTGAAACCCGCCATGAGCGAGGACCGCGTCCGCGCTGACGGTGGGTTGCAACGCGGTAGAAACCCAGAACGGGATTGAAACCCGTCGCAAAACTGAGGTAATAACAAATGGGAGTGTTGCAACGCGGTAGAAACCCAGAACGGGATTGAAACGTCAGATCGTTGGGATCGTCGCGATCATCGCGCTCGGTTGCAACGCGGTAGAAACCCAGAACGGGATTGAAACAAGTCCTCGAGCGACATCGAACGGACGCTGTACCGTTGCAACGCGGTAGAAACCCAGAACGGGATTGAAACGCGCCATCGGCATCTGCGGATCGGCGGCGACGTCTGGTTGCAACGCGGTAGAAACCCAGAACGGGATTGAAACCTCGGCTTCTCCCGTTCGCCGTGGTGATGGTTCCTCGGCGTAATCGTTTTCAGCGTCTATAACCGACTATAGCGTATGGGTGTGAAGTCGATCCAGGTGTCGGAAGAATTCCACGCCTACGTGAAGGCACAGAAGCGCGAGGACGAAACGATGGGCGACGCGCTCGTTCGCCTCGCGGGCGGCCCACACCCGGACGCGGTTGCTGGGCTGCTCTCCGACGAGACCGCGGAGGGGATGCACGACGCCATTGAGGAGCGCGGACGGAACGACACGGGGGGCCGGGAGGACGTCGCTGCTCTCGTCGAGGACAGCAGTGATCCTTGACACCGCCTTCCTGATCGAACTGCTTCGGGACGAGCGCGATGCCTTCCAGGTCGGTGTCGAGCTCTCGGAAGACGGCATCCCCCAGCGCGTGCCGAGTCCCGTTCTCTTCGAGCTTCAGTACGGGGCGGAAATGGAGGGAGACGCGGACGAGCGGCGCGCGATAGACAACATCCCGCGCCTCTATCCGGTTGTCCGGATGAACGATCACCTCTCGCGCCGCGCGGCGACACTCATCGCGAAGGCCGATAAGGCGGAGGGCGGCGCGGGCCAGTCCGGGATCGACGACATCGACCCGATGGTCGCTGCGGTCGCTGACTCCGTCGATGAACCCGTCCTGACGCGGAACGTCGGTGACTTCGAGAAACTCGGCGTCGACGTCCGTTCGTTCTAGTCCTGAGAGCCAGTCGACCTTCGACCGTTCCCGACGCTGTACATCCGGCGAGTCGATGCCGCGATAGTGCTCGACGAACGTCTCGAGGTCGGGTTGCGACGCGGTAGAAACCCAGAACGGGATTGAGCCCGGCGACAAACTCCGCTGGGACACCGACAACGAGGGGAACCTTTCGGTCGAGATCGTCCGCAAGCGATGTGGGGCGTTCGAGGGCGACGACCTGAAGGCCCCGATGGGTGGTGACGGACAGGAGACACACGACCTCGCCGGCCACGAGGAAGACCCCGCGTTCACGGAGAACGCCTGAATGGCGGTCGCGGTCGTCGACTCCAACAGCCTCGTCGACTACAAGGAACGAGCCCCGATAGGCTACAGCAGAGCCGTAGTGGCGCTGAAGCATCGAGGAATCGATGTTTCGAAGTGGGTGCCGCCACCCCCTCAATCACTCTCGGCGAATCGCTCCCGGAGCGCGGCTTCACGAGTCTCGAACTGCTCGACGTCGGCTCGAAGGTCGCGTTCGACGCGTTCGACTTGGGCGAGCGCGGCGTGGCCGTCGAGACCGGTCTGGCCGTCTGACGTCGTCGCCTCACTCACCTGCTGTCGGTACGTCCGCGTGAGTCGGTCGAGCGTGCCCGCAGGATTGAACAGAATGTCGTTGGCCACCCGGACGTACCGATCGAGCGCCGCACCCTCCTTCCCGCTGTAGAAGTGCGTCAGAGCGTGGGTCGCCCCGGAGTGGAGCGTCCACATGTCGAGCTCGAAGGGATCGCCGGCTTCGGCGCGAGCGTCGCTGGCCGCGCGCTCGGCGAGGTAGTCGGGAAAGTCGAGGAGGACGTAGAAGCGCTCGACGTCGAAGGGCACCTCCCGAAGATCCAGCGTGATCTCCCGCGCGTCAGTGATGAATGCGGCGAGGTCGTCGGCGACGATCTGGAGTTGGCCGAGGAGTTGCTCCCACCAGGTCTCGAAGGACTGGACGTCGCCAACGTGCTTGACCGTCCGACGATCGGTGAGCGCGCGCATCGAGTTCGCGCAGTAGGAATCCTGTGCGAACCCCTCGACGTAGACCGCGTGGCCGCCGAAGAAGTCGTAGCCGGAGGAGAACCCGACCGCGACCGGCTCCGCACGACCCGGGAGCGTCACGGAGAGACCGTCGAAGAGGACGTCCATGTGGACCTTGCCGCCGCCACGGTACTGCCTGATCGCGCCGAATATTACGTCGCCGAGCGGCCGCCCGTCGATCGTCTCGTCCGCGACGACGGTTTCGAGGGGCGTGTAGACGTCGTGCGGATTGATGATCGCGTAGCTGTCCGTCGGGACGTGGAAGAGCGGGTCGACGTCGACGCCGCGCGCATGGGCGGCAAGCCGTTCCGGGTCGACGATCGCGCTGAATCGCTCCGTCTCCACCCATTCTCCCGAGTAGGGATTCTGGAACGCCACCGCCGAGGCGACCGTACGCGGGAGGTTTCGGATCGCCTCCGCGAACGACACTACCTCGTCCCCACCGTGCTGCGCCGCGTACCAGTCCGGAAGCGCTGCGTCTGCTCGGCCGTCGATCCCCGCGAACACCGTCGTCGTTGCTGAGTGGTCCATTGTTCATACAGGCCCATTTGTACGCGCCTGCGCCCCTCGCAGGCGCGCCGATAAACAGCGGGAGCGCTCGGACGCTGAGACGGACTGTTGCGTGAACGAACAGGGGGCAGAAACCTCTGTGGGAAGGGTGTTCGAAGAGGGAGAGACACCGTGCTTCATCTGTCCGGGGCCAACTGGGCACGGCACGGACGAAGGAGACACACACCGCATTTCACCTGTCTCAGCAAAGATGGCGAGACGTCGGATAGTGATCACAGGATGACGGCCTATTCATTCGTTGGGCATTTCCAATACAGGTTTGGTTAACTTACAAGTGACTTATAGATTCTGGTTTGCTAGAGTCGTCTAATCGAGACATAGTCGGAGTCTTCGTGCTGTTTAACAAATGAAATGCGGTGTGTGTCTGTCGACTTCTGAAACAGATGAACGGTGGCTCCGACAGTTTGATTTAGCGGGGTGATGAGAGTGAACTACCCCGCCCTACTCAGCAACGCTTCGCGTTGCTTCCTTGAGGGCGGGGCTTCCCGTTTCGACGACGCGACTTGCATTTACGACGATGGAAGTATCTCCACCATCAGTAGACACAGCGGTCGCAGTCTCCACGGGCGTAGATTCGGAGTGAACCACTCCTAGTTTTGAGAGCCCCCGGGACAGTACGTTCAACGACGCGTTCCAGTCTCGGTCAAGTTCGAACCCGCACGACGGACACGAGTGCTCGCGCACCCACAAGGGCTTCCGCGTCGAAACGCCACACGACGCGCACTCTTTGGTCGTCCCGCATGGGTTCACACCCACGACGTGACACGCGTTCTTCTTACCGTGATGCTTGAGGATGGTGATGAAGTCACGCCAACCGACCTCGGCTTTGTTCCGCGCGTTCCCTTGGCCTTCGAGCATCCCTCGCACGTTGAGGTCTTCGACGAACACGGCGTCGTACTGGGTCGTGTAGAAGTGCGCGAGTTTGTGCTTGTAATCGCGCTTCTTGTTAGACATTCGCGCGTGGACTTCCGCGACTCGCCGCCGTTGCTTTTGCCAGTTATTGGACTCGTAGTCCTTGCGAGAGAGCGAGCGTTGCTCGCGTTCGAGTCGCTCGCGGTCCTCGGATAAGTTGAGGCGTCCGACCGACAGCCCCTCGGAGTCGTGGATGAAGTTGAGGACGCCGAGGTCAAGCCCCACCGTGTCCTCGGGGTCGATGTCCTCAACGGCGGGTTTCTCGGAGTCGTCCACCTCGATGCAGAACGAGACGTACCACGCGCCAGTCGGCTCTTTCTTGAGTGTGATTTCTTTGATTTGCTCGTGGTCTGGCAGGTTTCGGTGGAGGCGAATGGGAATTTCGCGGGTTTCGCCTTTGAGTTTTTTGAGGATGAGGAAGCCACGTCCGTTTGGGCCACTCTTCTTGTCGAGTTCGAAGCCCGATTGCCGGTACGTGAAACTCCGGTACTCGCGCGGTTTCTTCCAGTTCAGCGACCCCACGTCGTAACCCTTAGCTTTGAGTTTCCCGAGGTTCTGGATGTTGTCGCGGATGCGCTCGACGGCTTTCTGTAAGACCGTGGAGTAGACCTGTTTGAGGTCTGGCCACCAGTCTTTGAGAGCGGGGAGTTTGTCTCGAACCATCCAGACGCGCTGTCGGAGCGTGCCTGCATCTTCGGGTATCTGGTTGAACTCGCGGAGTGCGTGGTTGTACGTTTGTCGCACGGTGTTTCGTTGCCAGTCCATCGCTTCGCGTTGCTCCGTATTTGGGAGCAATCGGAAGCGTGGGCTGTACATCATGCGATGTGTCAAATTGTACGGATGGTGGTGTCTTAATCGTACTGATCTGCGTGTTTGTACTCCGTGCGGGCGCTGTATCCCCGCCCTACCCGCTCGGCTTCGCCTCACTCCTCGAGGGCGGGGGCTTAGCGCCCTCTCTTTCAGCTAACTACACACTGAACACGGTCTACGGCGGTGGTGCAGAATAGTTCTCAAGGTCTAACTCGGCCGATCTCGATCCACGCTACACTGATAAATAGAGTGGAGATTCAGGCCGACCTCTGTGCGACATCTGCCCGAATCCCACCATCACTGAAAATGGAGATCCCGCAGTACAGGGTATGAGAAGACTTCTGCACCACCGCCCACGGTCTACGTCAACTGTGAGGGACTTCAGTCGTCGTATCGAGTTGCCGTCGCACTGCTTAACGAGACACGAACACACGATGAACGGGTCAATGAATCAGGTTACAGCACGAGTGAGATCTATCAGAAGCTCTGGCGTGAGATCGATCCAACGACGGACACCCCCAGCAACCCGCGCATCGCCGACCCAGACGTTGAGCACACACATCCTGGTGAAACGACGATCATCATCCTCGACGAAGTTGATCACATAAGGGAGGGCGAGGATTCCATCCTGTACCAGCTCTCACGCGCGAAAGAGATCGGGAACGTCCATCCACGAACGAAGCTCGGGATCGTCGGGATCAGCAACGATCTCACGTTTACGGATCGTCTCAGTCCCAAGGTCCGCTCTAGTCTCTGCGAACGCCGAATCAGCTTCCCGGTCTACGACGCAACCGAACTGAATGACGTCCTCAGCCAGCGTGCCTCACTCGCGTTCGCGGATGACGCACTTGACAGCGATGTCGTGTCGCTCTGCGCCGCGTATGGGGCGAAGCAAGACGGGGACGCACGAAAGGCGATCAAACTCCTTCGAGAGAGCGGGGATATCGCACGCGAGGCTGACTCCGAGACGGTGACTCGCGAGCACCTAGAGGCGGCCCGCGATCGCCTGCAGGTGAAAGAACTCACGCAAGGTGTCGAGGACATGCACCAACACGACCGGCACCTCCTCTACGCCGTCGCAACGCTCACTGCCGAAGGAGCGGATCGGGTACGAACACGGGAGATCTATCCACGGTACGAGCAGATCTGTACGATGGCGGCGACAGACGCCTTCACGATGCGGAGTGCACAGAGCCACCTCAACGATCTCCGAATGCTCGGCTATCTCGACGTGCGCGAACGGAACGAAGGCGTCGAGGGCGGAAAATACCGTCAATATCAGCTCAAGCACTCACTCGATGTGACGCTCGAAGCACTGAGTGACACGATCGAAACAGTCGGGATTTACACCGCGATTGAGGACCGCGTGTAACACATGAAACGCGGTGTCGATGGACAGATGAAATGCGGTGTGATCGACTCTCAATCCGCCCCGGACAAATGAAACACGGTGTCAGAGGCAACCCGCTCGGATAGTGTGTGTCCTAACCACTCGCCTCAATTACGGTGGATTTGATGCGCTTTTCAGCTGGTCGACATCGTCGCTCTCGTACGCTGTGCGCCACATTGCGTGGACAGCACGGGTGACGAGTGACACCTCTGCCACGTCGATACAAGACGGCTCGGCGGCCGTCGTGGCGGCCTCGGGTGGGGGGTGGAAATGGACCTCCGGAGAGTGTGTATTCGGATGGCGATCGAAGCGCCAGTTGACGTCGGCGCTATCGACGTAGTGAAACGAATACATCCCGAGTTTGCTCCACTGGACATCGAGCCGAGCGCTGTCGGCATTGCCGAGCCCGTCACTGAGACCGATCTGCAGTCCCGTGGGCGCGACGACGTCATCGTACGCGGTCGTTTCGACGAGCGGTTCGAGCTTGAGCCAGAGATCACGAATCCGCTGGAGCGCCGGAAGATAGATCGGCCCGAACTCGCCGGCGCGGTCGTCCCCACTCATACCGCGAGCTGGTGGCTGGCCTCGTCATAGGCGAGTGCGGCTTGGGCGACAGCGAGATTCTGCCGTGTCGTTCGCCACGCAGTGAGGTCGTCCCATCCGTCCGTCTCGTCGGCGTCGAGTTGCTGGGCGAGCTCCTCAGGTGCCACCACGTCGTAGCGATCCTCATAGCGCTGGATCTCGGTCTTCATCTCCTTGATGCCCTCGAGCAACTCCGTCCGATCCGCTTCCTCACGCAGCTCGTGGATCCGAGACATCAAGATCCGATCGCTGTTTCGCTTGTACAGGGTCGTTTGGCCGTCTGGTTCCGTCTCGGCGAAGCCTGTGTTTACGAGGGTCTTGCAGTGCCGACGCGCCGTCGGTTCGCTCACGAGGGCGCGGTCGGCGATCTCGGCTGCCGACTGTCCGCCGTGGGTTTGTTCGACGATTTCGTACACTCGCTCGAACGGTGTCGTCTCGTCTTTCCAGTCCGCTTTGACCTGCTCGTTGACGTCGTCCCACGTCTTGGGCATACTGGGAGCTACGCTCGCTAGAGATAAATAATTTCCTGGCAAAAATATTCTAAGGACACACTCGGTCGGCCCGGTCGAAGAAGCCCGTATCGCCGCGCTCGTGCTACGTTTCGAGGTCTCGAATATCGGCGACGCGATTCCGGAGCGTCGCGGTCGACACATCGGCAGCGTCGGCGAGCTGGGCCTGGGTCATACACATTGCCACGGTTGCGTTCCCTACTCGTGGGACGGGAAGGCGTTCCGTCGTCGGGTGGTTCGAGAGAGCGAAGCTCTCTCGTCATTGCGGGAAGCTTTGCTTCCCGCTTGCAGTCAGAACGTGTCGCGTTCTGGTAACATCACGAAAGGCGTTCCGCACTTTTCGAACGACTTCGCCCGACTGCGTGGGCAATCTTCGATCCTGCTCCGCTCACAGCGGGGTGTCACACGGTAGCCGAGTCGGTACCACCAGCAGTTCTTTAGTTACCGGCGCTGCTACAGCCTACTGGAGACTCATATGTCCGCAGTCAACGGCCCCCCATCTGCGTCAAGCGGTCCGATCCAGGCCGTCGAGAGCATGTCCAACAACCTCTGGGGGGCCGTCGAGCAGTTCCGTCTCCTTGGTCTCTCCCCCGAGCGCATACTCGACGCGCAGGAGGATGTCCTCGAACTACCGCCCGAGGAGCGATTCACGGACTCCATCGCGGTTCTCGAGGAACACTTCATCGACGGCGCGGCGAGTGACGTAGCGTTCGAGCTCGATGACGGCGCGCGGAGTCTCACCAAGCAGTTGCTTCCGACGTTCGTCGACGTGTTCGACGAGCAGATCCAAACCCTCCAGGACAACGCCTTGAACGTCCTCTTGGCCACTCGAGACGAGGACGCCGAGGCACTCGTCGTCGCGGTCTACTTCGAGCAGCTTCGCGAAGCGTGGCAAGTGCTATACGAGGAAGCGTTGACCCCGGACGGCGTGGATCGGGTCACCGTCTCGACGCTGCTCGCGCTGAATAGCCGCCTCATGGACGTCCATTCCGAACCCCCCGAGGGGATCTACGCGGACCTCGCTGCGGACGCGGCGTACGGCGAGTACTATCTCGCGCAGGTACAGGACCGGGAGGCGCCGAGTGACCCGGCCGACCTCTCTTCCGAGCGCATCGAGCAGCGAGTGCGTGTCGCCGGCGCGGTCCTCGCGTACAAGCGGTTGAACATATCCGTGAACCGTGGCGCGGAGCTCGCGGAGATGTCTCGTGACGAGTTCGAGGCAGCCCTCCTGAGCGAGGGCGTCCAGCCGCGTCAGGGGCCGGATGCCAACGAGCCGCTCTGGGACGACGACGAGAACTGGTTCTAGCCCGTATGCTCCGGTCACCGCTCGTCCTCGACAACAACGTCCTCAGTTCGTTCGTTGATTCGGGCTGGTTCGACGCGCTCTCGTTTCCGATCCCGACCTACGACGTCGTCACGCCACGCGCCGTGTGGGGGCGTGAGTTCGAACCGTACGTCGAGATGAACACTCCCCCCGAGTGGCTCGAGCTACGGACGTTCGAAGAAGAGCTGGATTCGCCGACACCGGGCCAGCTCAGTGATCTGGATTGGCAGTGTCTCGGACTCGCGGAGGAATCGAACGGGACGGTAATCACGAACGACAAACCGCTCCGAGAGCAGTGTCTAGAGCGCGGTGTCGAGACTCGGTGGGGCACGAAGTTCATGCTCCGGATCTTCAAAGGCTGTGCGATTACGCAGTCGGACTACGATGCAGGGTTGGGTCGGTATCTCGAGGACGTCTATCTGCCCGCGAGCGTTGAGGACGAACTGCGGTCCCAGGAAAAATGAGGGTGTGCAGACCCCACTCGAATCTGTATCGAAAAAGCCCGTATCGACGCGCTTGTGCTACGCTTCGAGCCCTCGAATCTCGGCGACGCGATTCCGGAGCGTCACGGTCGAGACGTCCCTCGCGGGACGGGAAGTCGCTCCGTCGTCGGTCTTTGTCCGACTGCGTGAGGGATCGAATATCTCTCTCGGTTCACGATGAGGCGGACGTCACCGCGACACCGACTTGCCGGACATGCAGCGTCGGGAGCGGGAACAAACCGACTGGCCGTAACGGCTAGTGCCAGACGGTAGTTTCACTGGTGAACTCCTCGTCGTTCGTCACGATTGCTTCGGTACCCCGTACCCGGTGGTTGGCGATGAGAAGAGCGTCGTGCAGCGTGTAGTGGTCGATGAGACTTCCGAGGACGGCCAAGTCTTGTGTCCCGGACTCCGCGATAGTGACCGGCCCATCGTTCACGAGCCCCCGTAGGACCGCATTCGGCGTCGTATCGATTGCGACACCGGCGATCGTCCCCTTGTTCACGACCGTCCAGATGGCTTCGCTGACTGTCACCGTCGGCGCCTCGAGTACGTCGACTCCCTGCTCGGCTCGCAGAAAGACTTCATCGGCGGCAGGCGGTAGCTGGTCGACGAGGTACCGAGCCATCGCAACCCCGTCGACGGTGTACCGTGTCACGGCTGCCACTCCGTCCGGCGCTTCTCGCGGATTTCCGATTCCATCTCCGCTGCCATCTCCTCCCGGGTCTCTTCGGAGACGTCGTCGTCGACGAGCATCCCCCGCCCCGCGGAGTGCGTCGCTTTCCTGACCCGAATGCCGTCTTCGGTCTTCTGCCAAAGCAGTTCGTCACCTTCCTCGAGACCGAACTCCTCACGGAGCGCCTTCGGGATGGTGACCTGCCCCTTGCGTGTGATGCGCGTCGTCTCACCCTCGGTGTCACTTCCGGTACTCATAGATGGTACTACACACTGTACTACCTAAGGGCTTACGCGGGAAAGCCGACTGGCTTTGACAGCCTCCTCGCGCCGCCGCTGTACTGCCTGATCCCGTCGGAGATGACGTCGAGGGAGCCCGTACTACTGCGCTCGTGCTACGCGTCGAGCGCGCGAATCTCGTCGACACGCTTCCGGAGCGTCGCGGTCGACACATCGGCAGCGTCGGCGAGGTGGGCCTGGGTTACACCCCGTCCGCTCTCGATACTGGCGACGTAGAGACAGCCCGCGGCGACACCCGCTTGACTCCGGCCGTTCACGTAGCCGGCTTCGCGCGCATCCTCGACGAGCTCGCGTGCTCGGTGCTGGATGCCGGCCGGGATGTCGCAGTCGGCTGCGATGCGTGGGAGGAAGCCCGCGGCGTCGACGATCGGTGTCGCCAACCCGAGTTCGGTGTTCAACACGCCGTACGTGCGTCGAACCTCCCGCGCCGTGCAACTGGAGACGGCTGCGAGATCGGTCGGGGAGACGACGAGGCCGTCCTGTCGACACGCCGCGTAGACGGCCGCGGCCGCCACACCCTCGATCGACCGTCCCCGGATCAGGTTCTCGCCCTGGGCACGCCGGTAGAGTGCGGACGCCGACTCGCGAACGGAGCGCGGGCAGTCGACCGCGGCGACGAGACGCGCGATCTCGCCGAACGCGTGTGCGAGGTTCCGCTCGGCCCGCGACTCGAACCGGCCGCGGCGATGCTGGGTACGGAGGCGCGCGAGCTGGCGTCGCTTGCGCGACGTGAGCGTGTTCCCGCGTGCGTCCCGCTTCCACCCGATCTCGCTTGAGAGCCCGCGATCGTGTCGCGCCTCCGTGATCGGTGGGCCAGTCCGCTCCACGTTCGTCTCCTCGTCGAACCCCGTGTAGAGGCGTCCACGGTGGTCGATCCGATACTCATCGATGACGAGGCCACAGTCAACGCACGCCGTTTCACCGCCGTCGGTCGCTGTCTCACCCTCGCACTCCGGGCATCCCGGGTCGGTCGGCAGTGTCTGTCCGTCGTCCTCGTCGAACTGTCGCTCGTAAATACGGCTACTCATGGTCGTGTCCGGGACGGCTCTCCGGGCCGCCCCGCGCCCGTCAGGGGCGGCCGACAAACGGCGGGTAGAGCTTCGCGCTTATCTTACCGCGCGAAGCGCCCGTCCGGCCGGGGGAGTCGTCGCGCCCGGATTTCGAGGTCGACACGGCGCAAGTGCTTGCAGCCCTGTTCACCCAGTCGGGACACGTACAGGTTCGATCCGCGACGTCCACTTCGTAGGTGGCCAACCAGCGGGAATCGACCGTCATCGACGACTCCGTTCACCGACTTCCCACGATATCCGCGGGCGTGAACAGCGAGACATCGTCTCGTTCTGCCGCGGTCTGACGCAGGCCCTCGGAGAAGCCGGAGCGACAGAAACAGCAGTAGTGGTAGTCGGGATCACCACCCTCGGGGGGTGTCCAGTCGACCTGCGCTGCACTGCGTTCGAGGTCGGCGAGGTCGCCTTCGTGCATCTCGCGCGTCGTGTACTTGCACTCGCCGGCGACGAGCGTGCCGTCGCTCGCGAGGCCGACGACATCGAGTTCGTGCTGTCTGTACCACCAGTAGCCGACCCCACGATACGTCTTCGGGACGAGGTCGGGGAGGGCGTTCTGGCAGACGAGTTCGAACATCGCGCCCATGTACTCCGTGAACGAGGGGGCGACGAGTTCGTCGTAGGCGTCCTCGCCGAGCTGGGCGATCTTCCCGTCCTGGCCGTAGACGTAGCGGAACCAGAACCGGAAGAGCGGTTCTGTGAGCCGATAGCGACTCTTCCGCGTCGCGTTCGGGTTCGCCGTCACGGGGATGTCGCGCTCGACGAGGCGGAGACGGCGAAGCTTCGAGAGGTACGACCCGAGCGCGTTCGAGTCGACGCCCGCGAAGTCCGCGATCTCGTTGGCTGCGCGGCGTCCCGTCGCGATGGCGCGCAGGACCGTGTAGTAGGTCTGGGGCTCCTGGATGCCGAACTCCGTCCGGAGGAGGAACTCGGGTTCGGTGTGGAGGACGCCGTGTTCGGAAAGGATGTGCGCTTGGATGTTCTCCGCGAGCGACGCGTCGTCGTCGAGCGCGCGGAGATAGTACGGTGTCCCGCCGAAGACGCCCCACGTCTGGATGACTTCGTCGGGGTCGTCGCTCGGGTAGAGTTCCCGGGCGTCGTCGAGCGCGAGCGGTGGGAGGTCGATGGTCGCGGTCCGCCGACCGTAGAGCGGACTCCCGCCGCTCAGGACTTTCTCCTCCATGATGCTGATCGACGACCCGACGAGCACGAGCGTCATCCCAGTCTCTTCGAGGTCGAGGTCCCAGACGCGCTGAACCTTCGAGGGCAGGGCGTCGTCGGACTCCACGAGATAGGGGAACTCGTCTAGGACGACGATGGCGTCTTCGCGACCGAGGGCGCGGAGCAGGGCCTCCCAGTCTCGCTGGGTGTCTTCGAGGAGCGGGAACGTCTCGCTCGCGGTGTCGAGGAAGTTCGCGATCTGTGCGTCGGGCGTCTCCTCGGTCGCCTGCCAGTAGACCGCGTCGTCGCGGTCGGCGACCGCTTCCCGGACGAGGGTACTCTTCCCGAGGCGTCGGCGCCCGTAGATGACGATGAGGTCGGCCTCGTCGCGCTCGAAGCGTGAACGCAGGAGGTTGAGTTCGTCGCGCCGGTCGACGAACTGGGATCGTACCATGTGAGCGCTACGTGGACGACCACGATAATACTAGTGATTATCTAAATCCTGATTTTACTAATCATAGTTTTACTAATCTTAGTTTTACTATTTGGCGTGCTCGCGTCTTCTTCCAGTTCCCGTTCACCGGAAGGGGTGGGTTGTAGCAGAGAGTGGCGCCCGGACTTATGATCCATCGCCCGGTGGAGTGTCGTATGGATGAACTGAATGCGCACGTATCGTTCGCCGAGTTCGCTGACATGCCGGAGTTCTACGGGTCGGGGGCGGCCGAGTACCGACTCGCTATGGTGAAAGAACGCGACGACTTCCTCGACCTCTTCGAGGGCGCGCGCCACGTCGACGCGGTGACGTACGCGGAGACGCCCGACCTGATGGTCCGGATGCTCACCGACTACGACATCGATTCGCTCGACGTTCTCATCGGAAACGCCGAGGACTACGCCGACCGCGTGAACGAGGTGGCGACGGCGCGTGAGCTCGTCCGCCTCCGCCGAGACGAGCGCCTCACGATCCGTCTGAAGAACCGGAAGACGGTCCACTCGAAGATCTACCGGATCGTCATGCCCGACGACACGGTGAAGCTCGTGCAGGGCTCGGCGAACCTCTCCCGGAACTCCTGGGAGTTCCACACGAACCAGATCTCCGTCTTCACGACCGAGGTCGGCACGGAACTCGACCGGGAGTTCGTGGCGTTCATCGACGAGTACCGGGAGGGGTACAGCGACCAGACGCTCCTCGACGGACTGGTCGAGGCGCTCGAAGACGCCGACTCGCCCGAGGAGCGCGAGAACCGGATCGAGTACTGGGTCGGCGCGGGTGACCTCGACGTCAGCGACACTGCGGCGCTCAATCAGGACGCCGTCGAGGACGTGACGGCCATCGCCGACCGCGTCACGGCCGTCGTCGACGACCCTGAGGAGGCCGACGAAACGGTCGCGTTCGTCGAGGAACCAGAGTACGCCGATCGCACCGTCGTCGAACCTGACGCGGACGAAGCAGATGCCGATGACGAGACCGACACCGACGACGAGGAGCCCGACGTGGGGCTCGTCGAGTCGGACAACGAGACGGCGTTGACGGACACGCTCGACCGACCGCGGATCCGCGCGCCCGACGAGAAGGTCCGCATGGGAACGACCACGGTGGACAGGGACACCGCCGACGAGTTCGGGACGAGTCTCCGCGACCGCGGCGCGACCGTCGAGGACCACAGCATCACCGCGCCGCTGAGCGCGTACAACAACCAGGTGAAGGAATCCACGGATATCCCGTCGATGTCCGTCCTCCCGGAAGCCGAACAGATCGTCATCGGTGACGACGACGAGATGATCCTCGTCGCCGCCGACGAGCCCACGTCCGAGGTTCTGAACCACTGCCTCGACACCATCGAGTCCTACATCGAGACCGTCCGCGATCACGGCCGCACCCAATCGGAGACCGCAGTGATGGCCCAGATGTACGAGGCGTTCCTCTACGGTTTCTGGGCGCCGTTCGCCAACCAGTACGCTGCATCCCTCTCGTCGCCGTCGCGGACGCTCGACAACGTCCTCCAGCACCTCTACATCGAGGGGAAGAGCGACGCCGGGAAGGACAAGCTCACCGAGTACATCCTCCGGCTCGTCTCCGACAACACCGTCGTCTCCGGCGTGGACGCGGACGACATCGGCGTCGCCGAGATCCGCGGCGTCCGCCAGTGGGACACCTCGTTCCCGTACGCGATCATCGACGCCGAGAAGCGCAAGATCCAGAACTGGAGTCCGATCCGGAACTACTGGGGCGACTGGACGCCCACGAGCGTCGATCAGCCCTGCCTCATCTTCACGACGAACGACGCGCTCCCGAAGTCAGAGTTCCGCAACCGAATGAAGATCCTCAGCATGGACGTCTCCTTCCCCTCGAACCCCGAAGACCCCGGGTTTCACGAGGCCCAGGACGACCTTGCCGAGGTTCTCAACCGGCAGAACCCGATCTTCAGCTACGTCGCTCGACGCATGCTCACCGAACAGCCGTGGACGGAGGGGAACGGCACCATCGAGGACGTCCGGCGGATCGTCCGAGAGTTCTACGACGAGGTCGGCCGCGAGGAGCCCGACTACTTCCCCGCCGAAGAGCCCGCCGAGAAGACGTACGACACGGGGCGGCTGAAGTGGCAGCGCGACATCCAGGGCGGCCGCGTCACGTTCGAGCGCGAGCCCGGCGCAATCACCGCGGACTTCGACCGCGAGGACTACGAGGTCTACGACTACGAGAAGCGCCTCTCCAAGCGCTTCATGTCCGATAAGTCTGGGACGAGCGTCTACATCGGTGCCCCGGAGAAGTTCGCCGACTGGGTCGGGTACTCGGTCGAAGCACTCCTGAACGACCCCACCGAGGACGCGGCGAACACCGGGACCGCCGCTCCCGAAGCCTCGTCCGAGTCGCCGACGGCCGACACCGACGACGGCGCGGGCGGCTTCCTCTCCCGGCTGTTCGGCGGATGAAACGACGAATTTCCTCGTTCACCGGAATGGCTTCAGCCACGTCGATCCGGAGACCGCTGAGACGTGGTTGCAAGCCTTCGCCGTCTGGTGGAATTCGCGTACCTAAACAGCCCATCACGACTAGCAACGACTAATGGAACGACGCTGGAACGAGTACGCGAACGCACTCGAGTCCGGTACGTCGGATCGCGTCAATGACGCACTCGACGACGTCGAGGGACTGGATCTCGACGAACGGGCGCGACTCTTCGACGTGGGTTTCGACGAGTTGACCGCGTTGTACGAAGACGCCAGTGACGGCTACGTCCGCCAGGCGACCGTTCGATTCGCGGAGAGACTCGTCCCGGGACTAGCGACTGCGTTCACCACTCGGGAGACCGACACCGCACAAGATCGCGTCGACGAGCTCACGACGCAGACGGACAGGCTCGCCGAGTTCCTCCTTGAGGCGATCACGGACGACGACGGTCGCGTGCGCAAGTCAGCGAAGCGGGCCCTCAACGACGTCTATCGCACGTACGACGCACTCGACGACACGAATGCCATCGCGGCGGTAGCCCGGGAACTGGAAGACTTAGCGGATGAATCCGAGGGAAAGATCCAAGCGGATGTCCTGGACGCGAAGCAGGAAGCCGAGTTCACCCAGCGAACGGGATATGCCCACCTACTTGATGACCTCTCGGACGACGGGCGATTCGACATGGAGCTCTAGGTATTCCGTACACTCAACCGGACGGAGAGCGACCGCAGTCGTGTCGTATTTTCAGCCTTCCTACCGCGCGAAGCGCCCGTCCGGCCGCGGGAGTCGTCGCGCCCGGATTTCGAGGTCGACACGGCGCAAGTGCTTGCAGCCCTGCTCGCCGAGGTCGCGCCCACGCTTTGCCCAGTCGGGACACGTACAGGTCCGATCCGCGACGTCCACCTCGTAGGTCGCCCCGCTCTCGCTCCGGACCTCGTAGCACCCGCCGTGTTCAGTGAAGCGCGTCCGCATCGCCTCGGTGAGTGCGCGACGCGTCCGCGGGTCCGCGATGTCGTACTCACCGTCACGAACTGGCGACGTCGGGTATGGCGTCGCGCACGCCCGCTCGAAGTGCGCGGACTCGGGTCGTTCTTGCCCACAAAAGCGACAGCGGTAGTAGACGGTCTCACTCGCGTCGTCGTTCGTGAGCGGCGTTTCGGTGACGGCGACGAGCGCGTGCCCGTTCGGCGTCGCGTCCAGCGATTGGTTGTGGTTCACGTGCATGATACGGAGGATGCGTCGTCGCGCCCTCGCCCGTCAGGGCGCGAGAAAACGCATCTTCGCCGGCGCGCGCCTCGGGGTGTCTTCGCTCTCCGATCGCTGGCTCACACACGAGACGATATATTCCAACTGTACAAAACATATATCGTCTAGTAATGCCTATCGGAATGTATGAGCGAAGAGTCGCCGGGTCCTACCCCGTCATCCGGAGCCAATGGTGATTCCCGGAGCCAATGGACGGCCGAGCGGACCACCTTCCAACGCGTCTACGACGTCGTCACGACGCTCTCGACCTACGAGACTGCGAGCGGGATCGCGGAGCAAGCGTCGTGTTCGGCGGACGGGGCGCGCAACGCACTCACGCAGCTCGGCGAGATGGATATCGTCGAATCACGTGGCAGTCGTCCCGCAGAGTATCGCCGCAACGAGTCGTACTTCCGCTGGAAGCGTATCGAAGATCTCGCTCGCGAACACAGCCCGAGTGAGCTCCGCGCCCGGATCGACGAACTCATCGAGGAGGATGACACCCTCCAGGAACGATTCGACGCGCCGAGCCCTGCTGCCGTCTCTCCCTACGAGTTCGGCGATGTCGACCACGAGACGATCCACGACCGCTGGGACGCGCTGAGTCGGTGGCGTAGCATCCGCCACGATATCGAGGTCCTTCAGCAGGCCGCTCATCGCGCCGAACAGCGCCGAGACACCAGCGACGGCGTATCCGCTTAACCGGTCGCGTCTCGATGCCGCCAACGCCACCCGACGACTCGGTCCCACAGGGTCGTCTCGACACGACGACGCTTCGAACACTCGGTCGACGCGCAGCGACGCATCCACTCGTCGAGGCGTGGTCCTTCGAGCCTGATAGCGCATCGCCTCGCTATCTGGATCTCAGGCTCGACGCCAACGCGTATCCCGTGGACGTCAATGCGGTTCGTCTCGAGATCCACTGGTTCGATACCGACGACTACTACCTCCACTATCTCGAGACGCGCGATACCGAGTACTACCAGTGTCGCTGGGACCGCCATCCGAAAACGGACGCACCCCGAAGCCATTTCCACCCGCCGCCGGACGCTGGGACAGCCGTCGAATCCCCGCTCGGGACACACGCACTTGAGGTTCTCTTCACCGTCCTCGACTGGGTGAACGAGCGCGTCACCGCACTTCACGAGGTTCGAAAGGGGTGATGGCGAGTCAGCGGTGGGGCGGAACGGTCATCAAGATTCCCGCCGCATGTGGGACCATGCCGGGAGTGGACTCGAAGAGGTGAATCGTCCTCCCGAAAGCGGTCCGTGAACGGCTCGGAATCACGGCCGGTAGTGAGGTCGAGGTCCACGCAGAAGACGGAAAAGTGGTCGTCGAGCCGGAAGGCGAGCCCGACGAGATCATCAGATGGAGTCGCTCATCGAAGAGGCGACTGCTGACCGCGAACAGGCCGCCTACGAGGACCTCGACATGTATGGTCGAAACCACGCGGACCTGATCGAACGACAGGCCGACCGAGTCGACGAGACGGATGAGTGAGCAGCCCGTTCTCTTCGACGTCGGTGTCATCGCGCTCGCACGTGCTGGAACGCCGGTGAGCGATCCCGCGCTCGATGAAGGTGTCGAGACGATCGTCACACTCGACGATGATTTCGAGCGTATCAATGGACTCAGCTCGGACATCGTCCTCAGCGCAGCGGAGTTCGCGGCCCTCAACTCCTCCCACGGGTACTGACTCCGCGTGAGACGTCTTCGTGGATTCGCGCTGTTGTTCGGTGACCTTCTCCTCGCCGTTCACGGCGAGGAGGTCACGGAGAGAGATATCCGACCGACCGTGTCGACACAGCAGTAGTTCGTTCGTCGGTGAGCGAGGTCAGACGGTGGTCCACCCCGAGAGCGTCGTTGAGAGTGACGAGCGACCACGGGAGTGCGTAGCTCCGTTTTCCGAGGGGGTCCCCGTCGTAGTCCTCGTCCCGAAGGGTGAGTGACTCCTCGTGGTACGTCTTCGTGGAGAGGAGAACGGTAATGAGCTGTATCCCGTGGTTCGGAAACCGAGGCGTCCCCAGCACGAGCAACGGACGTCCCTTTTCGGAGAGCGGATCTGCCCCCCAGACGATATCGCCACGCGCGAGTTCCTCGAACGCCGTCACCTGACCTCCTCCGTCTCCCCCGTTCGTAGCGCTTCGAGATCCTCCTCACCGTATCCCTCGTCCGCGGTCTGGTGGTACTGATGAAGCTGGTAGGCGTCTCGAAGTCGCTCCTCATCGTCCGTAATCGCCCAATACGGACGCTTGTGCCGGACGAGACCGCGTTCCTTCAGCCGTGAGAGGATCGCGCTGACGGCGTCCGTGTCTAACCCGAGTCGGGCAGCGACCGTCGCCGCCTTCCACGCGCGGTCGTCGTTCTCGTCGAGGAACGAGACGATCCGTTCGGTATCAGTTCGTTCCGCGAACTCGTCGTCGTCGGCATCTTCGAACTCGTCGATATCGATCGTCCCACTCGACATACGATGCTGTTTGTTCCGGTGGTGTATAGATATTTGGTATGTTTGCTGTGTTTGTTCACTGGCTGTCGTCGGCACGGTGGCGCGCGATGAATCGACGCCATCGGTGGCGTCGAGAACGCGCGAGGGGCGTCCACGCGACCCCGTGAGCGTGGACGACGGCTGGGGAGGGTGAGGCCAGTAATGAACCAGTCGTTAGCTGTCGTCCAGACGATCAAGCGAGCCGTAGAGCTCCTCATTCTGAATGTGCGTGCAGAACTGTGCGCAGAGCCGACAGCAGTCGGCGGCATCCGTGAACGTCCGGACGCTCGCGTCCCAGCGCGCGTGGACGGCTCCGAGCATCGCACTTCGAACCGATGGTTCGGTGGCGACCATCATCCGTCGGGTTCGTTCCGGTGGCGTGGCCTCGGCTGCTGGCCCCTCCATCCCTCCGGTCGGCAGCAGGTCCTCGAGGACGCTCCCGATCTCGATCCCGACGCCGAGATTATCACCCACCTGTGGTGCGATGAAGATGGTCACGTTACTCGCCCGAGCGAACGCGATGCTCTGTGTCGCGGCGTCCATCTCGTCGAGTGGAATCCCGACGTCGATCGCGAGGAAGGCGTTGAAGCCGCGCTCACGGAGGCAGTCACGCGTCTCTTGAAGAAGATGTAGAACGTCGTCCTCGGTGTACTCCCCATTGGCCTCGTTCCACGTGGCGAAGGCCGGAGCGTCGGTCTCGACGTCGGCGTCCGCTGGCAGGAGCGTTTCGACGTCGAACGTACGGTACGGACCCATCACATAGACGAGAAACTGCTCGCGCCGTACCGGTGGAAGGGCATCCGAGTCACCGATCGCCCGGGGGAAAGTTTTCAAGAATCTTCTACTAGAGAACGGCTAAGTACATGGCACGACAACACCCGAACCGAGTCACCCCAATGGCCGAAACCGACCGGCGCCCCACAGACGAGGTCCACCAGCCCGAGCCCCCGCTGCCCGAGGAGAGCGGGCTGACGCTCGAGGAGTACCTCGCGATGCAGCAGGCGATCGGCCACCCGACGCGGTTTCGCATCCTGCGCACCCTCGTCGCCAACGACGAACTGAGCGCCGCCGAACTCACATCTGCGGTCGATGTGGAGCCTCACAACATCCACTACCACCTCGACGAGCTGGTCGACGTCGGACTCGTCGACAAGCGCGAGCGACGGACCGCCGACAGTCAGGGGTTCTATACGTATTACCGGCCGACCGCGATGGGGCGCGGTATCCTCACGCACGGCATCGAGGAACTGATGCGACGTGAACGCGAGTTTAACGACGCCTATCTTTCTGCGAGGAGAGAATCCCGGCGTTCACGCCGTTGACGAGACGCGAAGCGCCTCGTTCGCACACCAGAACGCTTTGCGTTCTGGGGACGGGCGTGAATCCGACACCTCCTACACAGAGTACCGTCGATTGAAGGCCGGATATTCTACGAATCCATATCATTAAGTAGATTTACGAACATAGCCTATGTATGGCGATCGAGGTCACTCGCACCTACGTTGGTTCCATCCAGAACCATCGTCAGGTCAGCGATGACCCCAATTCGCTTGGAGACGCCGCCTCGAAGATCTGGAACGTCGCACGATGGACAGCAGATCGCGTCTGGGACGCTATTGGCAAAATCCCAGACGAAGGCCCGCTGAAATCGTACATGAAGAACCAACCATGCTGGAAAGACTTGAACGCGCAATCCAGTCAGAACGTCATTGAAGAACTTTCTGACGCTTTCCACTCATGGTTCGACCTGCGGCACAAGGACGAGACGGCGAATCCGCCTGGCTACCGGAAACACGGCGACACCCGTCCCAAGAGTACGGTTACGTTCAAAGCAGACGGGTTCAAACACGACCCCGAGAACAACCGCGTCAGACTCAGCAAAGGTTCGAACCTCAAAGAATACTGGTCAGACTTCATCCTTTGCGAGTACAAAACGCGCCCCGACGTTGACCTCTCGGACGTCAACAGCGTGCAGAACGTTCGCGCGGTCTGGAACGGCGGGAAGTGGGAACTGCATTTCGTCTGTAAAGTCGAACTCGAAACCACCGACTCCACAGGCGACGAAGTAGCGGGTATTGACCTCGGCATCAAGAATATTGCCACGGTCGCGTTCCCCGACGAGTACGTTCTCTACCCCGGGAACTCGCTCAAGCAAGACAAGCACTACTTCACGCGTGCCGAGTACGACACTGAAGGGGAGAACGGCCCGTCCGCGAAGTCAATGAGGGCGCGCCGGAAACTCGCAGACCGCGAAACACACTTCTACCACACGCTCACGGACACCATCATCACGGAGTGTGTTGAACGCGGTGTTGGAACGCTTGCGGTGAGTTGGCCCGAAGACGTGCGCGACTCTGACTGGGGGAAGACGGGGAACAAAAAGTTGCACACGTGGGCGTTCGATCGCATCTCCCAGTACCTCGCGTACAAAGGTGAGATTCGGGGTGTTGAGGTACTCAAAGAGAACGAATGGGATACCTCGAAGACGTGTTCGGCGTGCGGTGACGACACGAAGTCGAACCGTGTTGAGCGTGGGTTGTACGTCTGCTCGTCGTGTGGATT